>Ga0256829_1000951_pt1 | contig 25345 bp, 22 predicted proteins | sample 131447metaG_FD_185979 | JGI IMG/M metagenome (GOLD analysis project Ga0256829, IMG submission 185979) | Hydrothermal vent microbial communities from Lau Basin, Pacific Ocean - 131-447 | ecosystem: Environmental > Aquatic > Marine > Hydrothermal vents | place: Pacific Ocean: Lau Basin | collected...
TTCATTAGTGCATATAACTTATCATAATAATTATCTTTATCTAAAACTCTTCTCGGCACATTATCCCCTTATAACTTTACATAATATTCATTATGCGACGTTACGAAAAGGAGGCACAATGAACATTGAAATCGAAAAATCCGAATTCGTTTTATCGATCCAGTACATCGTCACGAGTGCTGTCAGCCACGCTGATAACCATGTCGATTAATGGTTCTGATACATTGAGTTCAGCCAGCGTAGAGCGCAAATGACAGAGGATGTGATCAAAGTGTGAATCGTTTAAGCCCATTTTATTCAGATGCCGGTGACCTTCCCGCATGTCTTTGCCAGTATAGCTGTTGGGTCCTCCGGTAACCATGGTAAGAAAAGCCTTCTGCTTACCGGCTTGTTTATCCATATCTACGCCTTCAAAAAAACGCAGCACATACTTATCCGCTAACACCTTGCGATAGAAAATATCGACTGCAGCATCAATAGCCGCTTCTCCTCCAAGTTGCTCATAGACTGAACTCATCCTTTCCTCCATAGCGGGTATAACCCCTTTCAGTCGGAATATTTTAACAATGCTGGACAAAAGCTGTCAACTTAATATATCTTTCATGCCATGCAACTGACCCAATATACCGACTACTCATTGCGCGTGCTGCTGTTCCTCGGGTTACACCCGGAACGGCGCTGTACGATTTCTGAAATTTCCGATGCGTTCGAAATTAACCGCAATCATCTGGTCAAGGTGGTGCACAATCTCTCATCCAGCGGATGGATCACGACCACGCGCGGAAAATCCGGAGGCATGGAACTCTCCGTCGCTCCTGAGCAGATCAATATTGGCGCTGTAGTGCGCCATACAGAACCGCATTTCAATCTGCTGGAATGTTTTGATTATGAAAATAACACATGCGCCATATCCCCTGTATGCGCACTCAGGCATGCACTGTATCAGGCGCGCAAGGCATTTATGGATGTGCTGGATGGCTACTGTCTGGCCGATGTTCTGACTCGTCCAGATGAGATTATTCAACTACTGAATACGGCGCCGCCGCAACATGACGTTATTCAGATCGAAGAGGTGGCAAACTAGCCCCGGCTTCTGGCTACCGGTTTGCCAACCGCACCCGAACGCAGGCTGGCAACGGAGCAAGCGCTGGATATTCAGTTACAGCATTGTCAGACAATTTGTTGCATGCCGCCCATATAGGGCCGTAACACTTCGGGAATCATCACTGAACCATCGCTCTGCCATCCATTTTCGAGAATCGCGACCAGACAGCGGCCAATCGCCAGCCCCGAACCATTCAATGTTGCAACCGGCTGCGGTTTTCCCCCCTCTTCCCGATACCGGATGCCGGCGCGACGCCCCTGAAACTGGCCGAACGACGAACAGGACGAGATTTCCCGATAGCACTGCTGGCTGGGTAGCCAGACTTCCAGATCGTAGGTTTTCTGAGCCGAAAAACCGACATCCGCGCCACATAACTCGATAAGTCTGTAAGGCAGCTTAAGCGCCTGCAAAATCGCTTCGGCATGGCCGGTGAGGGTTTCCAGATCGGACAGGGCGCGCTCTGTCGTGGTCAGATGCACCAATTCCACCTTGTCGAACTGGTGTTGCCGAATCATGCCGCGAACGTCGCGTCCTGCAGAGCCCGCTTCACGGCGAAAACATGGCGTGTAGGCGCAGTGGCGAATCGGCAATATTTCGGCATTCAGAATCTGATCCTGATAGAGGTTGGTCACCGGCACTTCGGCGGTGGGAATCAGAAATGCATCCTCCCCCTCCAGTTTGTACAGGTCATCTTCAAATTTCGGCAACTGACCGGTGCCGGTCATGGTTTTACGGTTCACAATCGCCGGCACCCACACCTCTTCATAGCCATGCTCATCCACATGCGTATTGAGCATAAACTGCATCAGGGCGCGTTCCAGCCGTGCTGCTGCGCCTTTTAAAACAGTGAACCGGCTGCCGGCCAGCGTTGCGCCGGCTTCAAAGTCGAGAATGCCGAGATCAGCGCCGATATCCCAGTGCGGCGGCACTTCGTCTTCGCGCGGCACGCCCCAGCGCCGGAGTTCCACATTGTCATCCTCGCTGGCGCCATTCGGCACCGATTCATGCAGCGGATTGGGAATTTCCATCAACACGGCATTAAATGCCGCTTCTGCCTCTTTGGCCTGAGATTCCAGCGCTTTTACCTGGCGTGACACTTCGCCCATCACCGCCAGTTCGGCGCTGGCATCTTCACCATTGCTCTTCTTTTGGCCGATCAGTTTGGAGACGCGATTGCGCTCCGCCTGCAGCGCTTCAGCCTGACTTTTAAGCTCGCGCTGGCGCACATCCAGCGCCCGCGCCCTGCCCCATGGCCCGTCCGGATCAATAGTATCTATGCCACGGCGGGCCAATGCTGCGCCCATTTCATCAAATGAACGGCGAAATTCCTGGCGATCAATCATGCAACATCTCCGGAATCTTCAATGGCGTCTTCTTCCTGTTTTTCCGCCACGCGCACCGCGCCGATAACGCGCTCATTTTCATCGACATCAAACAGTTTAACGCCCTGCGTGTTGCGGCCAATCACAGAGACGCCGTCCATTTTGATGCGCACCAGACGCCCGGTATCGGTCATCATCATCACCTGATCTTCATCCAGCACCAGCAGAGCGCCGATCATGGCGCCATTGCGGCCGCCGGTCTTGAGCGTAAAGACGCCCTGCCCTCCGCGTTTCTGCACATTGTATTCAGAAACAGAAGTCCGCTTGCCGAAACCATTCTCGGAGACTGCCAACAGGGTGGCGCGATCCGACACCAGGGTCATGGAGATCACCTTGCAGCCGCCCGGCATGCGCATACCGGTGACGCCGCGCGTGCTGCGTCCCATCGGCCGCACGTCCGTCTCCGAGAAGCGAATCGCCTTGCCGCCGCTGGCCGAGAGCATGATATCCTGCTCGCCGTTGGAGACAGCCACACCGATCAAATCATCATCATTATCAATCTTGATGGCGATGATGCCGTTGGCGCGGATATTCTGGAAGTCGGACAAACGGGTCTTTTTAATGACGCCGTTTTTGGTGGCCATGACAATATAATGATCTTCATCGAACTCCCGGATGGAGAGCGTCGCGGAGATCTTTTCGCCCTTCTCTACCGGCAACAGATTGACCAGCGCCTTGCCGCGCGCCGCGCGACCCGCCTGCGGCACTTCGTAGACTTTTTTACGGAAAACCCGTCCACGATTGGAGAAGAACAGCAGATAATCGTGCGTCGATGCGACCATCAGCTGCGCCACGAAATCCTCGTCTTTCGTTGTCATCGCCGTTTTACCCTTGCCGCCGCGCCGCTGGGCGCGATAGAGCGAGGTGGCGTTGCGCTTGATATAACCTTCGTTGGAGATGGTGACGACCATATCCTCTTCGGTAATCAGGTCTTCAACCGACAGTTCGGCAGTTTCGTCCATGATTTCAGAACGGCGCGGATCGGCATATTTATCACGCACCGCCTCCAGTTCTTCGACGATCACGCCCATGAGCAACTTTTCATCGGCCAGAATGGCTTTCAGACGAGTAATCAGCTTCTGGATTTCATCGAATTCCGCCTGAATCTTGTCGCGTTCCAGCCCGGTCAAACGGTGCAGACGCATATCCAGAATGGCCTGCGACTGTTTGTCCGACAGACCAAATCGATCCATCAGGCCGGCTTTGGCTTCCGCCGGCGTCTGGCTGGCGCGGATCAACTTGATCACCTCATCGATATTATCGAGCGCAATCAATAAACCTTCGAGAATATGGGCGCGCGCTTCAGCTTTGGCCAGATCAAACAGACAGCGGCGTGTGACCACCTGACGGCGGTGATCGAGGAAATGCAGCAGCAGTTCGCGAACGCCGCACAGTTTCGGCTGACCATCGACCAGCGACAGCATATTGCAGCCAAAATTGCACTGCAGCTGAGTATGCTTATAGAGATTGTTGAGCACCACCTCGGGGATCTCATTCTTCTTCAGCTCGATGGCTATGCGCATGCCGTCGCGATCCGACTCGTCGCGCAGATCGGAAATGCCTTCGATCTTTTTGTCGCGCACCATGTGCGCAATGCTTTCAATCACGTTCGCCTTGTTCACCTGATACGGCAGTTCTGTGATAATCAGCGATTCGCGCTTGGTGCGCGGGTGGATCTCCACCAGCGCCCTGGCCCGCATGGTGACTGAACCGCGCCCTGTCGAAAATGCCTGCTGCATGCCCTTGCGGCCATAGATGAAGCCGCCGGTCGGGAAATCGGGGCCGGGCATAATCTGCATCAGTTCATCGTCATCGATATCCGGATTGCCCACCAGCGCAATACAGGCATTGATGGCTTCACCCAGATTATGCGGCGGAATATTGGTCGCCATGCCCACCGCAATACCCTGCGAGCCATTGACCAGCAGGTTGGGGAATTTTGCCGGCAACACTTTCGGCTCTTTCAGCGATTCATCGTAGTTGGGGGCGAAATCAACGGTATTTTTATCAATATCAGCGAGCAGTTCCGAGGCCAGCCGACTCATGCGCGCTTCGGTGTAACGCATGGCCGCAGGCGAATCGCCATCGACCGAACCGAAGTTGCCCTGCCCGTCCACCAGCAGATGACGCATGCTCCACGGCTGCGCCATGCGCACCATCGCATCATAGACTGCGGTATCGCCATGCGGATGGTATTTACCGATCACATCGCCGACCACGCGCGCCGATTTTTTGAACGGCTTGTCGTGCGTGCAGCCCAGATCCTGCATGGCATACAGAATACGCCGATGCACCGGCTTGAGGCCGTCGCGGGCATCGGGCAAGGCGCGCCCGACAATCACGCTCATGGCGTAATCGAGGTAAGAGCGTTTCATCTCATCCTCGATCAGTACGGGGACGGCGGGATTCAGTGTTTCTTCCATGATTTAACCTCTGTTGTGGTTCATAAAAATGGTGCCCTCGACACGATTCGAACGTGTGGCCTGCCGCTTAGGAGGCGGCCGCTCTATCCAGCTGAGCTACGAGGGCAAGTGTCGCTTTTCAAGGCGTTCGAAGCATAGCGACTTCATCGGCATTCTGCACGTTCAATTATCTCCGAACTGACTCTTGAATAACAAAACAGCGAGTCTACCATTTTATTAGCCAATCGCTGGGTGTTCGCAACGCGACCTAAGTCGCTATTCGACATGCATCAGACTGTGAACCGGAATACCTTCCAGCGCATTGGCGCCGTTTAAAAAAGAGAGCTCAATCACAAACAGACAGCCTTCGACTTCTGCACCAAGTTTTTTGACCAGTTTTGCAGTTGCCGAAGCAGTTCCGCCGGTAGCCAATAAATCATCTACAATCACAACCTTATGGCCTTCACTTAAAGCATCACGATGAATTTCCAGCCGATCGACGCCATATTCCAGCTCATACTCCACGCTATGCACGTCAGCTGGCAGTTTTCCCGGCTTGCGCACGGTGATCAGGCCCAGCCCCAGTTGTTGCGCCAGCGCAGCCCCGAAAATAAAACCTCGAGACTCAATTCCGACAATGGCATCGACATCGGAACCGACATGGCAGGCCAGTTCGGACACAACTGCGGCAAAAGCATCGCCATTGGCCAGCAACGGCGTGATATCCTTAAAAACAATACCCGGCTTGGGAAAATCAGGGATGTCTCGAATATAGTCCTGCCAGCGAACCTGGTCTTCTATTTTTGCACTCATTACAACATCTCCTCAAAGCTGATGGCTTCATGTTCCACCATTTTACGCAATTTTTTCAATGCGGCCATCTGGATCTGGCGAATGCGCTCGCGTGTCACTCCCAGATGATCGCCAATGGACTCCAGCGTCCAGGGCGCATGGTGACTGCCCAGTCCATAACGCAGACGCACCACATCACGCTCTTTGTCCGTAAGTTGGGTCATCCAGCGCTGCAACATTTCGTTGCGACGGCTCATATCAAGATCGTCACCGGGCGCATTCGCCTGTTCATCCGGAGTGATGTCATACAGTGTAAAATCGCCGTCATGATGCAGCAGCTCATCTGCACTCTCCGTGTTCAATGACGATCGCAGCAGTGAATGCACCCGTTCGATCGAAATATTCATCGCTTCGGCAATTTCCAGTTCGGTCGGCTCGCGCCCCAGCGCGCTTCGCAATCCGGCCGCATGGCTTAACACGGAGTTATACTCTTTGGCGACATGAACAGGCACCCGAATCGTACGGGACTGATTCATGATGGCGCGCTCCACGGATTGCCTGATCCACCAGGTTGCATAGGTTGAAAAGCGGCAGCCATGCGCAGCATCAAACTTCTCCACTGCGCGCATAAGCCCCATATTGCCCTCTTCGATCAGATCAGCCAGCGCCACCCCGCGCCCCAGATAACGACGGGCTATTTTCACCACCAATCGCAGATTCGACTGAATCATATATTGGCGCGCCGCATCATCGCCGCTGTCAATACGTTTGGAGAGTTCCACCTCCTGTTCGGCGCTCAGCAAATCGTAACGTGAAATTTCACGCATATAAATCGCCATCGGCTCCATACTGAGATGATCAGCCATCAGCACCCGCCCCACAAGAGTGGTGCTCCATATAATACAGAGAAATATTCGAGCCAATCATAAGTTTCAACCCTCTTTTCAACGAGGCAAATAGGCAAGCGGATTTACCGGCGTGCTGCCGCGACGAACTTCGAAATGCAGATGCGGACCGGTGGCTCGCCCTGTGTGCCCTACTCTCGATATCACTTCGCCAGCACGCACATGCGCCCCTTTTCTCACCAGCATGCGGCTATTGTGCCCATATGCCGTGAACAGGTTTCCGGCATGCCGGATAATAATCAACTTGCCATAGCCGCTAAGCCTGGAATCCGCATACACCACCACTCCGGATGCTGCTGCATGCACCGGGGTTCCCTCTCTGGCGCCAATATCGATACCATCATGCATACGACTGCCTCTGGGGCCGAACTTGCTGGTGACAACACCCTTTACCGGCCAGCGTAAACGCCCTTTATACCCTCTCGCTTTGGCCAGATGAGGCAATTTCCGGACGCCTTTTTTGTGCACCCGGCGGTGACTGCTGCGATGATGGGCGCTGTTTTTTCGCACGCTTCGGTGCGGTATTGAAACGCGCCTGATCTTTTCAGCCGTCGCATCATGGCGGCCGGGCGCGGCGCGGTTGATGTAAAGACGCTGACCGACATAGATGCGATAGGGGTAACGAATGTGATTGCGTTTGGCGATCAGACGATAATCGACGCCGAATTTTTTACCGATGCTATAGAGCGTGTCGTTGGCTCTGACGTAACGAATAACGACATGATGGCTGCGTTTGCCAATAGAGGGCGCGTGTCTGGCAGGGTTGGTGCTGAAGCAACCGGTCAACGCCAGTAAAGCGATGATGCACAAAAAACGGCCAAGCAGACCTTGAAGCGTTCCAATAACTGCAAGCAAAGAGGCTACAACCACAACAGCGCAAAGCCGCCGACGACAAGCAGACTTACGGCAACCGTCAGCCACTCAAAATAATCCTCCACCCAGCCACGCAGCCGATCCCCGCCCCACCGTAACAGCGACGCCTCAAGAAAGAACCTGGCGCCTCTGGAAATAATAGTTGCCGCAATAAACGGAGGGAAAGAGAGGCCGAATGCGCCGGCCGCGATGGTGATCACCTTGAATGGTATGGGGGAAAAACCGGCGACCAGAACAATCATGACGCCGTAATCCACAAACCACTGCTGAACATGCCGGAATACATCCATGGCGTTGTAGAACTCAATGATGGGCAGCGCCACAGTATTGAACAGAAACATGCCGATGGCGTAACCGACGGCTGCGCCCACTGTCGTGCCGGCTGTAGCCTGAGCGGCATACCGAAATGAAGCCTGAGGTTGACCGAGCGCCAGCGCCAGCAGCAGGATATCCGGTGGAATGGGAAACACGCACGCTTCGATCATGGCGATGGCGAATAGCGCCCAACCTGCATTGGGGTGGTCCGACCATGATAGCGTCCAGTGATAAAGCCGCTTCAACCAGCCTAAAAGTGATAACCTGCTTTTGACGGCCTCAGCGATAATTCACTCCTTTCAACAGCGGCACAAAAGTGCATGCATCAAAATATTCTTCGGCGATGATATGCGCATGTTTGCGACGCCGAACCAGACGATGCGAGCCCTCCGCACCCTCCGGCAGCAACAATACGCCGCCCGCTTTCAATTGCTGCAACCATAAATCGGATGCAAAACCGCCGGCAGTGACAATGATTGCGTCAAAGGGGGCATATTCTTCCCACCCCTGCAGGCCATCCCCGCACTTCAGCATCACATTGGCATGGCGCGCCCGGCGCAGGTTCGCTCTGGCGCGCTGATGCAGCGCTTCGATACGTTCGATGCTATAAACGCGGCGACACAAGCGTGAGAGCACCGCAGTCTGATAGCCGCAACCCGTGCCGATTTCGAGCACGCGTTCATGCCCCTGCAGTTCAAGCAGTTCGGTCATGCGCGCCACCATATAAGGCTGGGAGATGGTCTGGCCGCAACCAATCGGCAGGGCGCAATCCTGATAAGCGCGCGCAGCCAGCGCTGAATCAACAAACTGATGGCGGGGAACGAACCGCATGGCGTCGAGCACGCGTTTATCACGAATCCCGCGAGGGACAAGCTGCGCATTCACCATGCGTTGTCGCGGTCGTTCAAAAGATGGGGCGGCATGTGCAGGCATCGGATGATTTTTCACACTAATGCACACCCCTTATGATGTTGTTTCTCCGACATGGCATCAACCTGCGGTTGCCATGCCGGATCGAATAATGGTCGGGACGAGAGGATTCGAACCTCCGACCACTTGACCCCCAGTCAAGTGCGCTACCAGGCTGCGCTACGCCCCGATGACCTTTTAGATTTTAGTTTTTCAGCCGTATCCTGAATACTGCATGCTCCGGTTTACCAGTCAGGGCAATGTACCGCTCTGCAACAGCATACCGATTCATGGCGGCGAAGCATACTTGAAACACCGGAGAATGTAAGTGGAGAAAAGAGCGAGCGCTATAAAAACGCTGCGGCTCAAGCGGGCGCGGATTGGCCGGCAGTATCCAGCAGTTCGGATAATATGGATAGCAGCCTCTGTTCATCTCCATTGAGTTGATGTTTAACCATGCAGGCATTGGCGCCGGCAGCAAGCGCTGGCTGCTGCTGCTGGCCGGATTCCAGAAGCGCCAGCACTGGCAGCGCCTGGTAGCGACTGTCCGAGCGCAGTTGCTCAATAAGTTCCAGGCCGCCCATTTCCGGCATCTTCAGGTCGGTTACCAGCAGATCATAATCTCTCAGCCTGATCTTCTCCAGAGCATTCTTAAGGCCAATGGCCGTATCCACCTGAAAGCCCATGCGCTCAAACATGGTTTGTTCGATGCTTAAAGCGATGCCGGAATCATCCACCAGCATCATGCGATGGCTGAAAACGCCGCTGCCGCATGCTTTCAATTCAGGATCAGGCGCACTGCGCCACATCTGTTTCAGCCCATTGGGATCAATCAACAGCAGCACATCGCCATCCGCCGCGATGGCACAGCCCATCAGACCTACCGGCTGGTAGCGTTTAAGGTACAACGGAATTTCTCTGAGTAGAATTTCCTGCTCATCGACAACCTCATCGACCACCAGGGCAAGAAAACTATCCAGATGTTCAATAATCAGTATATCTTTCTCGCCAGCGTCTGAGTCGCCTTGCTGTTCACACTGATCGCCCGGCAAGCTACCATGCAGATCAATGATCGGCACCCGGTGCTGTTCAAAATCGATGTAACCATAACGATACGGCCCATGTCCTTTTTTAACATCCAGAGTGCTGAATGGCAGTGTTTGTCTGACCAGGTGTTTCAGTATGCCAAAAGGTTGGCTGGCGATGCGGATCAGCACTGCTTGCTGAACGGCGATACTGACAGGTATGGTTAAACAGAACTGACTGCCTTTGCCTTTTTGGCTGCGGATATGAATCGCGCCAGTCAACTCACGCATCACATTCTGCACCACCGTGACGCCCATGCCCCTGCCGGCAATATCGCTAACCTCGCCGCAGGTGGAAAATCCCGGCAGAAAAATCAGCTCCATGATTTCGGTTTCATCCATGTCAGCCACTTCCTGCGCACTGAGAAGACCTTTTTCGACTGCTTTATCGCCAATCAGCCCGGCATCAAGCCCGCGCCCGTCGTCGGTCACGCAAATTTCAATCGCGCCGCCCTTTCTGTTTGCCGTGATGGTAATCTGGCCATGTTCCGGTTTGCCGCATCGTTTGCGCTCTTCGGGACTTTCAATGCCGTGCGCGACGGCATTGTTAATCAGATGAATTAACGGCTCCGTTAACGCTTCGGCCGCCATCTGATCCATTTCAACGCTATCTCCGGCCACCAGCAACTGCACTTTCTTGCCGCAACGCATGCCGATATCCCGCACCGTGCGCGGAAAAACAGAAAACACTGCATTCAATGGCCTGAGCATCAGGCCGAGCACCTGATCACGCAGATCATTCAGCATCATTGTGGAACGACGCTGCTGGGAGTGAATGGATTTGTTAAAATGCTGAAGCTGTCGCAACTGCCGTTCAAACTCTGCGCGCCATGCCATCTCCTGTGGTTGTCCGGAAGCTGGCGGCAAGCTTTCGTTGAGTCGGGAGAAGCCCTGCACCAGTTGCTCTAACTGCTGTTTCGGAAATGTTTCACTGTAGCGGCCGGAAGCCAGCTCGATAATCTGATTGGAAAGCCTGCTCAGGCGATCTTGATCGACGCGCAGAAAATTGCCCGAACCCGGATCAGCCTGTCCAAGTTCCATGCCCGTCGAATCCAGTTCGGGACGAAAATCAATGGGTTCGGGCAGGTTTTCACCTGCGCTCTGTTGATCCGCATCGGCATCGGCGTTCACATGATGCTCTTTTATCTCTGCATCATTAGACTGACCAGAAACAGGCTGCAGCGAATCCTCGATAGAGCCCATCACCGCTGCGATCAGATTTTTGGGGACGCGCGGCTTCTTTTTCCGCACTTTTTTTGTTAAGGGCGGCGCCTTGGATTGCGACTGCTCTCCCTTTTCGGACTGTTTCGCCTGCTCCTTGAAACGATTGAACGCATCAACCAGCGACTCCATATCCAGCTGTGCGCCGGCATCCACATCCTGCAGCCTGCGTTGCAAGCTGTCGTGCAGATCGAACAGAAACTGGATGATCGGCCGCCTCTGTGCAGGAGCAGACGCTACGGCATACGCTATCGCATCTTCAAACAGATGCGCCGCTTTTCCTATATCCTGAACACCCAGCATCTGCGCCGATCCCTTGATGGTATGCGCATCCCGCCGCAACTGAATCAATCCCTGTTCATCAAGCTCGCCTGCTTCGAACAGCACCAGTTTCTGATTGATAGATTGCAGGCGTTGACCGGCCTCATCAAAAAACACCGCCAGAAAACCCGACAGATCGAATTCAGACATGCAACGTCCTATGCAATATGTTGCAGGCTTTCGGATGCCTGCCGCAGACGGGCCGAGGCGTCACTATACTCCTGAACCTTGTTGTCTGAGATATGCAGTAGCTCGGCAATATGCTGCAGCGCCTGTAAAATTTTTCTGTTGCGCTCATTCTGACGCTCGCTAACGCGACCGATCGATGATGCACTCTGGATATTTTTCTCCGACAACATCTCAATTCGATTCAGAATTTCAGCAACGTGGCGGGAGAGTTCCTGGCTCTGTTCAAGCGATTCAATCACATCCCTGCCGGCCTCTTCTGATGAAATTCCCGACGACTGTTGGGCTGTAATGCGAACCTCTTCGCACAATTCCCGAATCTGATCGGCCATGCGCTGCACCTCATTGGTCAGGCTGCCATGCTGTTCACCGCCATCGATGGAGGCATTCAGAGCCAGCAGATTCGCCTCATCCGACACATCCTGAATTCTCTGCAGAATCTCCAGCATCTGTTCCATGCGTTGGCGCCAGAGCTTTTCCACGCCGCTCATTGCATCAATGCCATCACGTGCATGCGCGATGGCCGCCATGCTCTCTTTCATCTCCTTGCCGCTACCTCTGGCAAACGAGTGTACGACGCCAATATTCTTTTCCAGACCGCCGATAGTTGCAGATAGTTCCCGGCCTGACTCAGCAATCAGCTCCAGCCCCTTGATCACTTTTTCCATAAATCTGGATTGTTGCCCGGTGGTATTGGCCTGCATCTCATTGACAGTGATAATATCTCCCACGCTTTCAGCCACGCTCGTCGATGCGCTGGAAACACTCTGAGCCCGCTTTAACAGCCGGCGATTGAGAAACTCAAGCAGCAACACAATGAACACAATAAATCCCAGTACGAGATAGAGCTGCATGGCGGCCTTGTCGCGTCGCTGCTGCTGGCTCTCAGCCAGCTGCCGCTCCATACGCTGAACAATTGTTTCCAGTTTTTTCTGAGCCGCCAGCACCAGATTCTGGGCCAGCAGCGTGACTTGCGCAGCCTGTGATGCGGGGATTTTTTTATTGGCCACATCATTGGCGGTATCCATCACTTCAACCATCAGCTTATCCACCTGATCCAGCGCCGCTTTATCGGCTGCATCAAGGTAGTGAATAGATCGAATGGACTTATACGATGCCTGATATGCGGCAATTGCTTTTCTGATTTTATCAAAGTTGGATGATTCCGCAGTCATGGTGAAATCATTCAGCGGCAGCATAATATCCGACAACCGCGCCTTGAAACGCTCGACTTTAAACTGATCGTTATAGACGTTCGCCAACAGCTCCATGCTCTCTCTGTCTCTGAACGAAGCAAACACAATAATGGCAATCAGCACTGCAAACAGCAGCAGTGACAGAATGAAATTCCTGCCGGCCAGCCTGCTTAAAGACAACTGTTTTTGCGATCCTGTTTCATGATCTTTCTGCATGGCGCTCCCCTTTCCATTTTTTTTACCCTGAAAGCATCTATCATTGTAAAAGCTTCTACAAGCGTTAATGCCAGACCTCTATCTGAATAAACAGCCGCATTCAAAAAGCGCATAGAGCTCCCCCCCCATCTCTACCTGAACAACAGAATCCCCGGATGCTTCAGCAACAGGCAACATACCTGCATCCATCTGCCTGATACTGCACACCTCATCGGCCCATATGCCGACAAGCATGCGCGGGTGGCGCAGGATCAGGAATCGCGTGCGAGGCGTCTGCGTTCGCTGACATGCAGGCAGTGTTGTCACGCCGCCGATATCGATGATGCAGACAATCTGGCCATGTATGTTGGCCAGACCGATCAGGTGCTCCGGCCCCATTGGAACAGCGGTCAGCCCGCCGGGGCGAACCACCTCCCGAATATCGGATGATCGCACCAGCACTGCTTGCCCGCCGATCACAATATGCAACAGGTTTTCCTTTGCGGGCTTGCGATGATCATGATCACCGCGCACATTTGCATCAACCACACTCGTCATCAGTGTAACGCTCCGCTACCGGATACCATATGGGCGTATAAACCGAGCGTTTTTCTTATTCTGGCCTGTAACTTCAGGGGCTCCACCGGCTTCACAATGTAATCGTCGGCGCCGGCTTTCAGCCCCATCACTTCATCCTCTTCACTTCGACGCGCTGTCAGCATAATCACGGGAACATTATCGAAGCGCTCCTGCTCGCGCATCTGTTTTAACAGCTCCATACCCGACATATTGGGCATCTCACAGTCGGTCAGCACCAGGTTCGGCTTGACACGCTGCAACAGATTCCACGCCTGTTGCCCATCTTCCGCCTGAATCACTCGGTAACCGTCCGCATCAAGGATAAATTCGACGAGGTTGCGTACGCTACTGGAGTCATCGACCACCAGCACCGTTTGCTGTTCCGTACTGACGGCGTACTGCGCATGCGCCTTATCGCGCCGCCGCTGCACCTCGCCGTAACTCAGCATTTGCAGGTGATCATCCAGATGTTCATGCAGCAGAAATCCTTCCGGCACAGTGCAAACGCGCATCACCTCCTGCAGACTGGTCTGCCCCGCCAGCGCTTTCGAAAGCCCGTCTTCAAACAGTGTCAGCATATCCTCTTCTCTGGCTGCCTGCATCAGTTCACGCTCCGTTGCTCCCCGGCTAATCAGTTTGCGCAGTCGGTCGTTCATATACATCACTTCATGGATGCCCATGCGCCCCTTGTAGCCGATATTCATGCACTGTTTGCAGCCGGTTTTTTCATACAGCGTCACACCATCTGGGATACCCAGCCGTTCAGCCAACTCAGCATCAGGCTTCGCTTCCCGCCGACATTTCGGGCACAGGCGGCGCACCAGCCGTTGCGCCACAATCAGGTTGACCGATGAGGCCAGCATGGCCGGGTCAATGCCCATATCCAGCAGGCGATTCACCGTCGATGGCGCATCATTGGTATGCAGCGTTGAAAACACCAGGTGGCCGGTCTGGGCGGCGTGCAGGGCGATCTCGGCCGTCTCCTCATCACGAATCTCGCCAACCATCACCACATCGGGGTCCTGACGCAGTATCGAACGCAATACAGTGGAAAATGTCATGCCCGCTTTCGGGTTCACCTGCACCTGATTGATGCCGGCGATCTGAAATTCGATCGGGTCTTCAATGGTGATCAGGTTCATCTCGTCATCATTAATATGATGCAGAAACGAATAGAGCGTCGTCGTTTTACCGCTGCCGGTCGGGCCGGTCACCAGCACGGCGCCTGTCGGTTGACTGATGCATTGCCGAATACGTTTGTAAGCGACCTCCTCGAAGCAGAGCACATCCAGGTTCAGAGCCAGGCCGCCCTTGTCGAGGATCCGCATCACCACCTTTTCACCGTGCATTGCCGGCAGCGTGGAGATACGCATATCGTAACTCTTGCCCCAAAGCTTCACCCGCGCACGACCATCCTGCGGCGTTCGGGAGTTGGCGATATCCAGCCTGGACATGATCTTGATTCTGGAAATCACCAGCGGATGGGCTTTCACGGGAAAACGCAACATCGGCCGGAGCCGCCCATCCACGCGCAGGCGCACCACGCTCTGGCGCTCTCCCGCCTCAATGTGGATATCGGAGGAGCCGATTTTCATGGCCTGTACAATCACGCCATTGACCAGTTTGATAATCGGAGAATCTTCCGCGCCACGTTTGAGTTCATCGAGATTGGCCGTATCCTGGGCCGCATCCATCTCCTGGGTCAGGACATGTTCATCACCCAGCCCTTCAACCGCTGCATTAAAATCGCTGTCGCTATCCTGATACAACTCCCTGATTTTACGCTGAATATAATCAGGTCGGGCGAAGCGGGGAATAATTCGCTTACCCAGTTTGAAACCGAGCGCATCAAGCATATTGACATCCAGCGGCGTGGCCGTGGCAATAACAACATCGGTTTCATTTTGACCGACCGGAATAAAGGCGTAATCAAGGCATATTTTTTCCGGACACATCTCCAGCAGCGCCTCATCAACTCTGATGTTACTGATATCAATGTAGGGCGTCTTGTAGATTCTGGACAGAGCGTCGAGCAATGCCTGATCATCGACGTCATCCATCTCCAGCAGCGCGGGCAACAGCGCGATCTTACCTGATCGCGTCGCCTCCTCAGCTTTAATCACCTGAGCTTCGGTTAGCACGCCCGACTGAATAAGCTGGCGCTGGTGTTTAAGGTGCATGGTTATCGATCAATCGGCCCGGCTATGTTGTCGGCTGTCGCAAGTCGCAATCAACGCTCACTCTTCACCGCTGACATTGGCATAGAATGCAATGCCGTTCTTTTCATCTTCATACAGCTCCACCCAGGCGTCAACACCCTGCTCGGTATCGGGCAGGCTGGCCATCGGGATAATTGCCGTCACATTGACATTCAATGAATCGATAATTTTGCACATGCCGCCCAACTCAAAAGAGGTATTCTCATCATCGCTGTTGTCACGATAGTTCAGGCTGCAGTTAATGCCGATATCGTTCAGAGAGCCATCCGCTTCCCGCAACACATCCTGCTGCAAGTTGATCACATCGCCATCAACCGAATCGGTCGAGTGGGACAACAGCAGCACCTGAGAGCCTTGCATCGCCTGGATAAAATCACTGAATTTACCCAGCACAATCGCTTCAAACTCAAAATCGTCATCCACTTTCTGAAATATTGCAAAGTTCACATTTCGTATTTCACCGCCGGCAAATGAAGAGGCCGGCATCGCAGCCAGCAGGCCGGTCAGCAGCAGGCTAAGTACAAGTAAATTATAACGAACGAATTGCATAGATTGCATCCTCCATCATCTGCTGAATCTTCAATTGCATGGCGCTGCGCATCCGGTTGACATCCTTTTTGCTCAAACCGGCCTTTTCCAGTTCATCGAAGTCTTTCATGCTACCCATCGCATCACGTAACTTCTTAATGATCAAATTCAGCCGCTTCATGCCTTCATTAGACTCGGCCGCATGAAGCTGTTGATAGCCTGCCGGCGACAAAGGCGACGAGACCGGCGCGGCCAGCGCCAGCACTCCTGCCATCGCAATCACTAAAATTCCTTTTCTCACGCTCTTTCCTCCTTGGTGTCAGGTATTTCATCATACAAGCGGATAATAGGAACAATAACGGCATGCGATGTCAAGAACGCCTCACATCGACCATCAAACGCTTTATGCCAATGAAACTGCTTATTTGGCAACAGGTTACAATGCTCTATTTCGGCTCCGGGGGCTGTTGTTGACAATATCCGCCAGCCATAGATTATCACCAGATAAATGCTAAGGAGTATTCGCATTCCAACACGTATTGCAATCATCGGCGGCGGCATCTGTGGGCTCACGGCCGCTTTGCGCCTGGCGGAAAATAATTTTTCCGTTTCACTGTTTGAGGCGGCGCCAACTGCAGGCGGTCGCACCCGCTCATTTCCGGACAAATTCAGCGGCGCATGGTGCGACAACGGGCCACATCTGCTGAACGGCGCATACCGCGCCACGCAACAGTTGCTGTCTGATTGCGGCGCCTCGAATCATATCTGCTGGCAGCCTTCGCTTAAACTGCCGTTATGGGATCGTCAGCGCGGCCATTTCAGCCTCTCCCCCTCCCCCCGCCTGCCCTTTTCACTCGCCATGCTGGCAGCTGTGCATGCCATGCCCGAACACAACTGGCGATCGGCGCTGGCCATGCTGCGCATTCACCTTGGCCTTCAACAGGGCAAAACGACAGGGATGAGCGTGGCGCGTATGATGCAGCGCTGTAATGCGCCGGATGCACTGGTTCGGGATATGATCGAACCGATCTGCCTGGGAGCCATGAATGAGCCGACAGCAACGGCCGATGCCTCTTCATTCGCACGCGTTTTGACAGAAAGCTTCAAATCCGGCGGCAGCGCGCGCCTGGGCTGGTTCAACACCCCGCTGCAACAGGCGCTGATCGAACCTGTTTTGCGCAGGGTCGTACAGGCGGGTGCGTCCATACGCTGCCGCCATCCGGTACGCAATATCACAACCGAAAACGTCGGCGTCAGTGTCGATGGCGAACCTTTCGACGCCGTTGTGATCGCCCTGCCGGCCTATATGCGAAACAGGTTGCTGAACCTCCATCGCCCCTGTGCAACAGGCGTCATTACCAATATTCACCTGTGGTATCGGGATCACCCGGGCTTGCCGGAACCGTTTATCGGCGGCATCGGCACGCTGGGTCAGTGGTTTTTCGACATATCGGCGCAAATGTCGGCGCAAGCCTCCGGTCAGAACCGGTCCGTCCGCCCACTCCGCCACCTGTGTGTCGTGATTAGCGCCGATCCGCAGAACATGGCTCGCAACGACCTGATCAACCAGGTGCAACAGGAGTTATCGAGCATAAGCGGATTCAGCCACTCGCCAGCCCATGTCCGCCTTGTGCGTGAAAAGCGCGCCACGGTGCTGGTGCGCCAGCACCGCCCGGCATCGACAATGCCAGGCATCATTGATGCTTCGGAATCACCATGGCCGGGAGAGTTGCCCGCCACCATCGAGTTTGCTGTGCAACGCGGTGAAAAAGCCGCTGCCGAGGCCGTAAAACGGTTTAAGTAGCAGACGTTATCCACTTTTTTCGAATGAAATTCCAATGTCCGACCTCCGCTATACTTATTGATCTTTGGCGTCAAATAAAAATCATAACTATTTGTTTCTATTGCACAATATTATATGCATAATTTTTAGGCATGACACATGCATGTCACGAATATGTAATAAACCGGAACATTATCGCCCATTCATCCACAAGGTTATCCACAGCTTCTGTGGATAGCGGCAAAACTGCAGTAAAAACAGTGCGATTACTGCAACCCTGGCTTGGAAAATCGGCAGAACATGATTCGCGATTGCGCTCAACAGCTCGCCTTTCTATGATTACCAGATGACAGAAAAAGCGTTCCGAACCACCACCCTCTCCGACCGGATCATTGAAGAGTTTGACCGCGCGTTGAACAATATCTTCTGCAAGCAGATCAGCTCGCGCGACTACCCTGCCGCTGCGCAGCAGGCATCGCCGCCGCTTGGCAGCGAACAGAAACGCAAAGCGGCAGGATTAATGCGCGTCAACCATGCCGGTGAAATGGCTGCACAGGCGCTCTATCAAGGCCAGAGCCTGACCGCCCGCGACCCTGAACTGTCAAAAAAACTTAAATCGGCCTCTATTGAAGAGGCGGATCACCTGAACTGGTGCCGCAACCGGCTCGATGAACTCGGTGAAAGCCCTTCCCGGCTCGATCCGCTATGGTATGCCGGCTCCTTCGCGATCGGCATGGTCGCCGGTATTGCCGGAGACCGCTGGAATCTCGGTTTTCTGGCCGAAACCGAGCATCAGGTCGTCCGCCACCTGGAGAGCCACCTCGAAATGTTGCCGGACAACGACGCGCGTAGCCGCGCCATCGTCTCCCAAATGAAAATCGACGAGCAGGGCCATGCCAACCTGGCCGAAGCGCTGGGCGCGGCCAAATTACCGCAACCGGTGCAACAGGCGATGCAGCTGACCTCCAAAATTATGACGACGCTGGCCGAGAAAGTGTGAGCGCCCTGATGCCATTCGATCTGGCCGTGATCGATCTGGACAACACGCTCTACAGCGCCGATAGCGGGGTATTTGCACGCATGGACAAGCGCATGACCGCATATGTAGCCCGCGAACTGGGCGTCAGCGCCGAGCAGGCCAACCGGCTACGAATCGCCTACTGGAAAGAGTACGGCACCACGCTGCGCGGCATGATGCTCCATCACAACATGGCGCCGGAACCATTTTTGCATGACGTCCACGATATTGACGCAGAGGAAATTCTGAACAGAGACATTCCGCTGTCAGTCGCGCTGGAGAAACTGCCCGTGCGCAAGGTCATCCACACCAATGGCATCCGGGAACATGCCGAGCGAATTCTGGGCAGACTGGGCGTCGCCGACCATTTTAGCGCCATCTACGACATTCGTTTTAATCACTATATCCCCAAACCGTGTCAGCAGACGCTGGCCACGCTCATCGAGGCGGAACAGAGCACGCCAGAACGCACGCTGGTGGTTGATGACATGGCGGATAATCTCCACGCAGCCAGAGCCCTGGGTTGCCAAACGGCCTGGATTAATTCGGGTTGCGGACGAAACGACGAACAACCGTGGGATTATCAGATTCCACGGTTTCATGATCTGCCTGCAGTATTGGCCGGCGTTAAGTATGAGGAGTAAAGGGCGAGGAGTGAGGCGACAGGAGCGAGAGACAAGGCGTAAGCAACATCATGCGCTTTGCTCCTGACTCCTGTCGCCTCACTCCTGCCCTCTACTGATTCATTCGCTCAAAAAATTCGCTGTTGTTCTTGGTCTGCCCCAGTTTATCCAGCAGAAACTCCATCGCATCGATGGTGCCCATCGGCGATAGAATCTTGCGCAGAATCCACACTTTCTGCAGTTCGTCCCTCGGCGTCAGCAACTCTTCCTTGCGCGTACCCGACGGAGCAATATCGATAGACGGGAAGATACGCTTATCGGTCAGCTTGCGATCCAGCTTGATCTCCATGTTGCCGGTGCCCTTGAACTCTTCAAAGATCACCTCATCCATCTTGGAGCCGGTTTCGACCAGCGCGGTGGCGATGATGGTTAATGAACCGCCATCCTCAATATTGCGTGCCGCCCCGAAGAAGCGTTTGGGGCGATGCAGTGCATTGGCATCGACGCCGCCGGTCAGAATTTTGCCGGAGGATGGCACCACTGTATTGTAAGCACGCGCCAGCCGGGTGATGGAATCGAGCAGAATCACCACGTCTTTTCCATGCTCAACCAGGCGCTTGGCCTTCTCAATCACCATTTCAGACACCTGCACATGGCGCTGGGCCGGTTCATCGAAGGTTGAGGAGATCACCTCGCCTTTCACGGAGCGCTTCATGTCCGTCACCTCTTCCGGACGTTCGTCAATCAGCAATACCATCAACTCCACTTCCGGATGGTTGGCCTCGATAGAGTGCGCGATAGACTGCATCATCACCGTTTTACCGGTGCGTGGCGGCGCCACCAGCAAGGCGCGCTGACCTTTACCGATCGGCGCAACGATATCAATAATGCGGCCGGTGAGGTCCTTCCGGGTCGGGTTCTCAATCTCCATGCGCAGACGCTCATCCGGATAGAGCGGCGTCAGATTATCGAACAGCACCTTGGTGCGCGCCGCCTCCGGCGACTCGCCATTGGTGGTATCCACCGTTTTCAGTGCAAAATATTTCTCGCCACGACGCGGCGGCCTGATTTCGCCGGCCACCGTATCGCCCTTGCGCAGAAAGAACCGGCGAATCTGGTGCCCCGAGACATAGACATCATCCGGCCCGGACAGGTAGTTGGCGTCGGGTGAACGCAGGAAACCGAAACCATCCGGCAAAATCTCCAGCACGCCCTCGCTGTAGATGGTGCCGCCGCGCAGGCCGTGGGCGCGCAAAATGGCGGACACCTGCTCCTGTTTGCGCATGCCTGCAGCATTATCGATATCATAAGAGTCAGCCAGTTCCAGCAGTTCGGTCGGTGATTTGGCCGACACCTCCTTCAAATGCAGTGAAACGCCTTCCATCTCATCGGAAATTTTCTCTTCCGTCTCATCGCGCCGGCCACGTTTGTTGTTTCGCTCGCCCTTTTTCCAACGACCGCGCCGGGGCTGTTCCTGCCCTTGTTCCTGCCCCTCTTCTTTCACCTCGGAATTTCCACCGTTTTCTCTGTTTACCTGAGCCTGACTATCCACTTTACGCGGTCGACCCCGGCGACGAGGCTTCTCTTCACTCTTTGTCGTTTCAGGAGCGTCACTGGGTGTTGTTTCCGCAGCCGCGCCTTCTGCCATTGCCTCTGCGGCTTTACGCGGCCGGCCTCGGCGACGCGGCTTCTCTTCCGCCTTCGTAGTTTCGGGGGCGTCACTGGATGTTGCTTGCGAAGCCACTCCTTCCGCAGCCGCCTCCGCGACTTTACGCGGCCGGCCTCGGCGACGAGGGGTTGGTGGCGAGGTTTCTTCGGCAGGCGTTTCACGCTCCGCTGCATCCTGTTGGGCTTTCTTTTCCTCAGACATGGGGATTTCTCCAAATAGTAAATAGACTCATTGAACGTGACTGGTATCCGTAAATTTATAAATTGACAGCGATTTCAGACTAATTAATTGCAATTCGGCTGGCTTTAAGTTGGCTAACGATAGCGGATGAATCATAAGTCCAATAGGACAACCGGAACGCCGGCAGATCGCCGACACAGGTGGATTGCTAAATAGCACGGGCCGCCGTGTCAAGCCTGCCTTCGCCCGAACTCAAGCCTGTTGCAACGTTAACATGAAACAAACAACGCGCTTGCATGGACATTTCCACCCTGTGATAATGTTTCAATCACGGGGTGGAAAAAGTCCATGCGCGTTAGTCAGAGCGACCATGGCCGATCAGCGTCAACACCTGCTCCAGTCCGCCTTCACAAATTGCGTACGGCGCCTGCTCGATGACGGTCGGTTTGGCATGGAAGGCGATGCCGAGGCCCGAGGCATGAATCATCGGCAGATCGTTGGCGCCATCCCCGATGGCCACGGTTTGCCGAATCGGGATAGCATGGATCTCAGCCTGTTCCAGCAGACAGCGACGCTTGGTGTCGGCATCGACAATATCGCCGATGATGCGACCGGTCAGCTTGCCGTTTTGAATGTCGAGCACATTGGAACGGGTAAAATCCAGCCCGAGCCGCTGCTCCAGTTTGTCGGTAAACCAGGTGAAACCGCCGGAAACAAGGCCAACTTTCCAGCCATGCTGCTTCAGCGTGGCAATCAACAACTCTGCGCCATCGGTCAGCTCGATGCACTCCTCATAAACCCGATCAAGCACGCTGGCATCCAGCCCGCTCAACAACTGCACCCGCTCGGTGAGCGAGGCGGCGAAATCCAGTTCGCCGCGCATGGCGCGTTCAGTAATGGCGGATATCTGCTGTTTGATGCCGAGAAACCCTGCAATTTCATCAATGCATTCACACTGTATCAGCGTGGAATCCATATCCATAAACAGCAGGCCGGGCTCGGAAAGGGTTGGTCGGGAATTCATGTTCGGCATGCTGCCAATGAATGCCGAAAATCAAAAGCATTTCACCACGGCAGAACAAACCGATGTTTCCTTACAGTTGCCGAAGCGTTATAGTTTAGTGATGGAGTATCGAGCCGACAGCATCGCTTTTCATCGCTCTGCGCCCGGCACGCTTGGCGTGGAGATGGAGTGGATGTGCGTGGATGCGGATTCAGGGAGGCAGATTCCGGCTGCGCCCGATGTGTTCGCCATCGTTGGCGATACGCCGCGCATCAAGCCGGAACTGTTCACCTCCATCATTGAAATCAATACAGACATCCACACCAACACGACCGATGCCATGCATCAGCTACGCCAACTCTACGCCACAGTGGATAACGTGCTGGATGAGCAGCATGCCGCCCTGCTCAGCTCCTCCACCCACCCGTTTTCGCACTGGCGCGAGCAACAGGTTAGCGATGATCCGCGCTATGCCCGGCTGCTGCAACGGCTCTGCTGGGTGGCGCGCAGGTTCAATATCTGCGGTATTCACGCCCATATCGGCATGCCCGATGGCGACAGTTGCATTCGCGCTATGAATCAACTGCTACCGATCATGCCTGTATTTCTGGCCATCTCGGCCAACTCCCCGTTCTGGCATGGCGAAGCAACCGGCCTGATGGCCAGCCGCATTAAAATTTTCGAGGGTTTAAGTCAGGGAGGTATGCCGTTCTATTTTAACGACTGGCAGGATTTTGAGCACTGCGCCGCCCGCCTGATGGCTACCGGTAGTATCGATTCGGTGCGTGATATCTGGTGGGAAATGCGACCGCACCCGGATTTCGGTACGCTGGAAATCAGAATCGGAGATATGCCCGGCTGCGATGGTGATACGGCAGCTTACATCGCTTACGTGCGGGCCGAAGCGATTGCGGCGATGAAAAAAGAGCAGCGAGCCAGGGTTCACCCGTCGCTGATTCGTGAAAATCGCTGGCGCGCCTGCCGTTACGGCATCCATGCCACCATGATTGATCCGTTCAGTGAAGAGTTGGTTCCGCTGCTGGACTGGCTGCAACAGCGGCTGGAAACACTTGCAGCAGAAGGCGCGGACTGTGGTGAGCTGACCATTGTCGAAGATCGCATCCCGCACTGGCGGCGACATGGCTGCGGCGCAGATATGCAACAGAATCTATACCAGAATTCGGGAGACTTCGCAACCATGGTAAAATCTATGCGGCATCAGGACGGGTGGCGTCAATGAAGCCGAACAACCGTAGCAGCATCAGCGGCGAACAGTTGGGCTCGGAACAGTTGGGAACCGGACAGTTGAAACCCGAACAGTTGAAACAAGCTGTCGATGCAATCATGCCCGAGACTGTGACAATCCGCCGCCAACTGCATCAGCAACCGGAACTTTCCGGGCAGGAAGAGAGAACAGCGCAGCGCGTCGCCGCCATCTGCAGAGAATATGGGCTGGATGTGCGTGAAGGCGTCGGCGGTCATGGCGTATTGGCCCGCCTGGAAACAGACGCCGCCAGACCATGGATCGCTTTCCGCGCCGATATGGACGCCCTGCCCATCGCCGATGCCAAAGTGCGCCCCTATCGCTCGCAGTTGGATGCCGTATCCCACAGTTGCGGCCATGATGCGCATACAGCCATACTGCTCGGGGTGGTGCGCCTGCTGCATCAGTTCAGGGAGAAGCTCCATCACAATATCGCCTTCATATTCCAGCCGGCCGAAGAGACTTGCGAAGGCGCATCAGCCATGCTGCGCGATCATCTGTTCCAGGATTTCAAACCCGCCCGCATATACGCCCTGCATGTCTACCCCTATCTGCCGGCTGGCTCGATCGGTTTACGTCGTGGCCCGATGTGCGCCGCTGCCGATATGTTTGATGTCGAAATCAAAGGGCGAGGCGGGCATGCGGCCCGACCGCATGAATGCGTCGATGTGGTATTGGTCGCCAGTCAGATGATTCAGGCCCTGCACCAGATTGTCGGCCGCAGGGTTAATCCGTTGCACCCCGCCGTACTGACCATTGGACAAATTCATGGCGGCCATGCCGGCAATGTAATTCCCGACCATATCTGTTTTTCCGGCACCTTCCGCAGCCTGAATCCTGAAGTGCATGAGGAGATTCGCACCCGCATGGATCAAATCATCCGCCAAACAGCCGAAGCCTGGGGGGCAACAGCCCGGTTCAACCTGAAACAGGCCACGCCGGTATTAATCAACGACTCGAAGTTACTAAGCCAATCACGCGCAATATTTGAAGAAATGAATCCCGATATAAGACTTATCGAGATCAATGAACCATCCATGGGCGGTGAGGATTTTGCTGAATTCCTGCACGCTTTCCCCGGCTGTCTGTTTCGCCTGGGCACCGGCAGCGGCCCGGAAACGCGCTATCCGCTGCACCACCCCTGCTTTGATATCGATGAATCGTCCATGGCCGCCGGCATGGCCGCTTTTACCGCGCTGGCGCTGCAAGGTTAACATGAAACAAACAACGCCAACGCTTCTGATATTGCCCAGCCTGACAGCTACTTTCAGTTTCTCTCCGGTCGTCACGACTTGAACAACATTATTCTGCTCAGATTTGACACTTTCATTCGCATCTGAACCTCTACCGGACGCCGATGCCGGCCGGGGTCTTGGCGGCCCGGCAGGTGTATGCTATCCACAACAACATCCGCCACCCCCCCCGCTTCGACACAGACAAAGCCCGTGGCGCTTGTTGCGTGGCAGCCTGATGCGGCGACAGGTCATGCGCAACAGGCCAGACAAACCACAACATGGGGCGAGTTCCGGTTTCAATCCACTCCCAGCCCGAGGGCTGGGAGACACACTACACGCCGCTGGCAGCGGTGGGTG
>Ga0256829_1000952_pt1 | contig 25299 bp, 23 predicted proteins | sample 131447metaG_FD_185979 | JGI IMG/M metagenome (GOLD analysis project Ga0256829, IMG submission 185979) | Hydrothermal vent microbial communities from Lau Basin, Pacific Ocean - 131-447 | ecosystem: Environmental > Aquatic > Marine > Hydrothermal vents | place: Pacific Ocean: Lau Basin | collected...
ACGTCGTCTGCCTCTGCTTCGATCACTGGTACGTCTTCACTAGCAGGTACCGGAATTTCAACGGTTACCGGCGCTTGAAGCATTTCGAATTCATCTTCAGCACTTTCGCGATTTGCAGTAAGGTTGCCTAAGAATAAGCTTACGGCGAAAAATAATGTTGCTAAGATTGCTGTGGTGCGAGTCATAAAGTTACCCGAACCTGATGAACCAAACACAGTGTTTGAGCCACCTGAGCCGAAAGACGCACCCATATCAGCACCTTTGCCTTGTTGAATAAGTACAAACCCGATGAGCAATAACGCTACAATCAAGTAAACAACAAGAAGTACTTCGTACAAAATCATAATTACCTCGTCAGTTTGCCGCTTGGCAAATTGAAACAAAATCGTCCACTTTCAAACTTGCTCCACCAATAAGACCACCATCTACATCTGGCTGAGCAAATAATGTTTGCGCGTTGTCTGGTTTAACGCTTCCGCCATACAGAATACGTAAACCTTGAGCGAGACCACCATCAATGCTAGCAAAATAGCCGCGAATAAATTGGTGAACGTCTTGCGCTTGCTCTGGTGTTGCTGTTTTACCAGTGCCTATTGCCCAAATTGGCTCATAGGCAATCACTGATTTATTAAGTTCAGCAACACTTAAATTATCTTTAAGTGCATCCAACTGCGCACTTATGAAGGCTTCGACACTATCGCTTTCACGAACGTCGAGCGGCTCACCTACGCATATTAGCGGTACAAGCCCAGCATTTATTGCCGCTTTTGCCTTTAATGCAACGAGTACATTTGATTCGCCGTGGTCTTCACGGCGCTCTGAGTGCCCTACTATCACATAGTTGCAGCCAAGCTCTGTAAGCATCGCCGTAGAGATATCGCCTGTATGCGCACCGCTAGCAAACTCACTTACATCTTGGCCACCAATGGCTAAGTTACCGTTTTTGAATAAACTAAGATACGGAGATGGTGGACAAATCAATACATCGAAATCGAATGAAACATCATTAAATGCATTAACAAATTCAGTAACTAGTGACGAATTACCGTTCATTTTCCAGTTACCGGCTACCATAGGCGTTCTTATTTTTTTATTCAAACTTCAGACCTTAGCCCTACCTCAAAGCGGGCGTGATATTAACTATTTCACTTAGATTATACAAGCATAAAAAGTAAAAATTCTTGATATGCCAATCAATTGGCGACTTTACGAACAGTTTGCGCAATGTGCTCTGCCCAATTCTTAGATTCACTCTCGTTGTCCGATTCTACCATAACCCGAATTAAAGGTTCAGTGCCGCTTTTTCTCAGTAAAACACGACCGTGTTTGCCTAGATTTTGTTCGGCTTCCTGTTTAGCTTGCTGAATATCTGCATTGGCTAAAATATCCTCGCCCGTATCTTTGTAACGTACATTGACTAGGGTTTGTGGATACATATCAAAGCCTGAACTTAAATCATGTAGGTCCATGTCTGAGCGTAACATGGCGCCTATCACTTGTAATCCAGCAACTATGCCGTCTCCCGTAGAAGAGGTAGATAAATTAAGTACATGCCCCGAGTTCTCACCACCGATTAGCCAACCTTTTTGTTGTAATAGCTCCATTACGTAGCGGTCGCCTACTTTACTGCGCGCGAAAGGTACACCTAGCTTATTCAGAGCAAGTTCAAGGCCAAGGTTACTCATGAGCGTACCTACTACACCACCTTGAAGACGACCGTTTTTAAGGGCATCTCGCGCCAGCATGTAGACTATTTGGTCACCGTCGATAATATTACCCAGATGATCTACCATCATAATGCGGTCGCCATCACCATCAAGGGCAAAACCTAGGTCAGCTTGAGTTTCGAGAACGGCTTCGACTACACCGCCCATTGAAGTTGCGCCGACACCATCATTTATATTGAGTCCGTTAGGTGAAGTACCAATTTCAATGACGTTCGCTCCCAACTCACGAAGCACATCAGGAGCGATGTGATAGGTGGCGCCGTGAGCGCAATCCACCACAATTTTCAAACCGGTAAGTGATAACTTTGTTGGGAAGGTGCCTTTACAAAATTCAATATAACGACCCGCAGCATCATTGATCCTTGTGGCTTTACCTAGCTTATCAGAAGCAACACAGGTCATTGGCTCGTCGAGAAGAGCTTCAATGGCGCACTCAATTTCGTCGTCAAGTTTGAAACCGTCGGACGAGAAGAACTTGATACCATTATCATAGTAAGGATTGTGAGACGCACTGATAACGATACCTGCTTCAGAGCGGAACGTCTTGGTAAGATATGCAATTGCAGGCGTAGGCATTGGCCCCAACAATCCAATATCGATGCCTGCCGCAGAAAGCCCAGCTTCGAGACAAGACTCGAGCATATATCCTGAAATGCGCGTGTCTTTTCCGATCAACACCTTATTGGTGCCACGGCCGGCGAGTACCTTACCCGCAGCCCAACCTAGTTTGGTTACAAATTCAGGGTTAATAAAGCTTTCACCAACCTTGCCACGAATACCATCTGTACCAAAATACTTGCGTTCGCCCATACTATTTATCCTTATTCTACTTCGCGCATCATCTTAACAATGCGAACTGCGTCCATCGTTTCTTGTACATCGTGGACGCGAAAAATCTGTGCTCCCAATTGTGCTGCAATTGTAGCGAGAGCGATACTTCCAGCCAAGCGTTCATCTAACTTTCTGTCAAGTAATTGTCCAATCATTGATTTTCTGGACATACCCACCAGCAATGGAAACCCATACCGCATTAACTCGGGAAGCTTTTTGAGTAGAAGATAGTTGTGTTCAAGTGTTTTACCAAAACCAAATCCCGGATCGAGGATTATTCTATCTGTGCTTATCCCAGCCTTCTCACAGTCAATTACTCTGCCAAGCAAAAAGTCGGCAACATCATCAACAACGTTATTGTACGAGGGATTGTTTTGCATTGAATTCGGCTGACCTTGCATATGCATCAAACACACAGGAACGCCAGCGTCACTCGCTACTTCAATGGCGCCGGGCAGTTGTAATGCTCGTACGTCATTGATGAGTCCCGCACCTGCAGAAACTGCCTCTTTCATTACTTGTGGTTTACTAGTGTCTACAGAGATAACGCAATCCGTATTGTCACGTAGAGCTTCTATTACTGGAATAACTCGGTCTAACTCTTCTTCAACGCTTACCGGCACGGCGCCGGGGCGGGTAGATTCTCCACCCACATCAATAAAGGTTGCCCCTTGATCTATCATTCTATTGGCGTGTTCTAATGCCCCATTAAACGTATTGTGTTTACCACCGTCAGAAAAGGAATCAGGAGTTACGTTTAGAATTCCCATGACATGTGGAAAAGATAGATCTAAAACATGAGAGCCAAATTGCATAAAAAACCTTAGAACACTCTGATTAAAACTAGATAAAAAAAACGCCAGTAGTGATTCTGGCGTTTTCCATACTTTGAAATGTTTAGTACTTAGCTAGGTACGTCACCTGGGTTGCCCACTGACGGCTTAGTGTCATCACTGCTCTTGGTCGCAGATTCACCACCGGTAGGCTTGTCGTCGCTAGACGGCTTTCTGTCATCCCAATCTGATGGTGGGCGAACAGGTCGACGTTCCATTAAGTCGTCTACTTGCTGCGCATCTATGGTCTCATATTTCATTAACGCATCTTTCATGGCTTCCAAAATATCTCGATTCTCTTCAAGAATTTTTTCCGCGCGAGCATAATTGCGATTAATGATATCTTTGACTTCTTCGTCAATGGCTAACGCAGTTTGGTTCGACATTCTGATTGAATTCGATGAAGAGCGACCTAAGAATACTTCGCCTTCTTCTTCCGCGTAGAGTAAAGGACCCATTTTGCTTGATAGTCCCCACTGGGTCACCATTTTACGAGCAATACTTGAAGCGCGTTCGATATCGTTTGAAGCACCAGTGGTTACACCAGCTTCGCCAAGAGTCATTTCTTCCGCAATACGACCACCATACAAACTAGAGATCATGCTCTCTAAATGCTGTTTACTATGGCTGTATTTATCTTCCTCTGGCAAATACATGGTTACACCTAGCGCTCGACCACGAGGGATGATTGACACTTTATATACTGGATCGTGCTCAGGAACCAAACGCCCAACAATAGCGTGGCCTGCTTCATGATACGCCGTATTAGTTTTTTCTTCCTCAGACATCACCATAGACTTACGCTCTGAGCCCATCATGATCTTGTCTTTAGCTTTCTCAAACTCTTCCATAGCAACCAAGCGTTTGTTACTACGAGCAGCAAACAGAGCAGCTTCGTTAACAAGGTTTGCTAAGTCAGCACCAGAAAACCCTGGAGTACCACGTGCAATAAGTGCTGGCTCTACGTTGTCAGCAATAGGCACTTTGCGCATGTGAACTTTAAGAATTTGTTCACGACCGCGAATGTCTGGAAGACCAACAACCACTTGACGGTCAAAACGACCGGGGCGCAGAAGTGCTGGGTCTAATACGTCTGGGCGGTTAGTTGCAGCAATAACGATAATACCTTCATGGCCTTCAAAACCATCCATCTCAACCAACATTTGGTTTAGGGTTTGCTCACGTTCGTCGTGACCACCGCCTAAACCTGCACCACGCTGACGACCAACCGCATCGATTTCGTCGATGAAAATGATACATGGCGCTGATTTTTTCGCTTGCTCGAACATATCACGGACACGAGATGCACCCACACCCACAAACATTTCAACAAAGTCAGAACCAGAGATACTGAAGAATGGCACTTTTGCCTCACCAGCAATGGCTTTAGCAAGTAGGGTTTTACCCGTTCCCGGTGGACCAACCATGAGCACGCCTTTAGGGATCTTACCGCCAAGCTTCTGGAACTTAGAAGGGTCGCGCAGGAAATCAACCAATTCAGCAACGTCTTCTTTAGCTTCATCGCAACCAGCAACATCGGCAAAGGTAGTATTAATTTGATCTTCGCCTAACAAACGAGCCTTACTCTTACCGAATGACATTGCACCGCGGCCACCGCCACCTTGCATTTGGCGCATGAAGAAAATCCACACCCCGATAAGCAGCAACATTGGGAACCATGAAACGAATAGCGTTGTTAAGAACGACGTTTCTTCTGGCGGTTCGCCATAAACGCGCACGTTGTAACGGACAAGGTCTGAAATTAACTTGTCGTCGAAATACGGAACAAAGGTGCTGAATGTTTCGCCAGAACGCTTGGTACCGCGAATCTCTCCGCTGTTGTTTATGCGAACTTCGCGAATATTGCCTTGCTCTGCTTCTTTAAGAAATGTTGTGTAGTCCGTTTGTGAACGAGACGATTCACTCGGTGAAAAGCTCTGAAAAACTGACATCAACACAACGGCGATAACCAACCATAAGATTAAATTTTTTGCCATATCGCTCAATGCTACTAACCTCTAAAAAAACGAATAATTCTGATTAACCAATGTTGGTTTTTACACCGTATTGTTTAGGAATTACTCGCAACGAATCTCGTTACCTTAAGCCTACTACACTTTATAACCGCAAGCCACCAAATAGACTTCTCGGGAACGGGAGCGAGAAGAATCAGGCTTACGTGTTTTTATACTCGTAAACGCGCTTCTTAGCTCACGAAAATACTCATCAAACCCCTCGCCTTGGAAAACTTTTATTACAAAATTCCCGCCGGGTTTAAGGACTTGGTGACACATATCCAACGCTAATTCGCACAAATACATAGACCTTGCTTGGTCTACCGACGCGTTCCCAGACATGTTTGGTGCCATATCAGAGAATACAACATCAACGGTTTTTCCGCCTATTCTGTTAAGTAATGCCTCAAGTACCGCTTCTTCACGAAAGTCACCTTGAAGGAAGTCGACACCCACTATAGGGTCCATTTCCAAAATGTCGCAAGCGATCACCTGACCTTTGTCACCCACAAGTTGGGCAGCCAATTGAGACCATCCACCGGGGGCTGCGCCCAAATCCACCAATGTCATACCCGGTTTGATTAGCTTGTCTTTTTGCTGAATCTCTTCGAGTTTGTACACGGCACGAGAGCGCCAACCTTCCTTCTGTGCTTTTTGCACATAGTGGTCGTCAAAATGTTCTTTTAGCCAACGTTTACTGCTGGCAGAGTGCTTCTTTTTTGTCATTCCAGTACAATGTCATTAGGATTGTAGAGAAGATGGCGTTAGAATACGCGTTTTCAAGCTTTAACTTATAGATTAATTTCAAGAAAATTGAATACATGAAACTTTCAAATAAACAAAAACAATTTCTCAAAGGCCTAGCGCACCCGCTGAAGCCTGTTGTTCAACTTGGCGCAAACGGCCTTACAGAAGGCGTTGTAGCTGAGATCGACAACGCCTTGAGTCACCATGAACTGATTAAAGTTAAGGTGCCTTCTGAAGACAGGGAAGAGAAAGGGTTAATCATGGATGCTATCGTACGCGAGACCAACGGCATTAAATTGCAGGTCATCGGGCACACACTGATCCTTTTCCGTCAAAGTGACGAGTGTAAAATTCAGTTGCCAAAATAACGTCCCGCGCGGTGCCCACACGTTGGTGCACCGTAGCTTTCCCGCAAACATCCCATTAACATAGTCATCACTTCATTATTACACATGGGAAGCTGATGATACTTCAACGTAGTACTGCTATTGTCACCGGTGGTTGTTCTGGCCTTGGCTTAGCCACTGCCACAGCGCTTAGAAACGCCAATATGAATGTTTGTCTATTCGACATTAACCAAGACGCGGGTAACGCTTGTGTTGAGCAACTTGGTAGCTCACAAACCCTGTTTGCTAAAGTGGACGTTCGCAATGAGGACGACATTGCAGCGGGATTAGCGCTCGTAAAATCTACCTTTGGTGATATTCATTTACTCGTAAGCTGTGCAGGTGTTGCGCCAGCGAAACGACTGCTCAATCGCGATTCAAAAGCCATGCCTTTGGCAGACTTTCAGCAAACCATTGATATCAATTTAGTCGGTAGCTTTAATGTGGCTCGGCTTGTCGCACAAGCTATGGCAGAACAAGCGCCTTGCACGGACGAGGGTGAACGTGGAGTCATAGTAAACACCGCATCTGTTGCGGGTTATGAGGGACAAATTGGTCAGTGTGCCTATGCCGCCAGTAAGGGCGGAATTATAGGTTTAACTTTACCTATGGCGCGTGACTTAGCTCCTTTAGGAATAAGAGTGAACACCGTAGCACCCGGCATTATGGGCACTCCCATGCTACTTGCTATGCCTGAAAACGTTCAAGATGCCCTTGCACAGAACGTTCAATTTCCAAAACGCCTAGGATTACCTGAAGAATATGCCAAATTGGTGATGCATATCGCAGAGAATGGTTACATGAACGGAGAGACTATAAGGTTGGATGGTGGCTTGCGCATGCCGCCAAAGTAAATATTATCTCTGTCTTTAAGAGGTGAAGGGTTACTCCCCTTCACCACCGTTCACCATGAGTGCAATGTTGTACAGGCGATTGACTGCGTGATAGTTAATGGAGTTTTTTGGGTACCTACCCTTGGAGCTGAGCTTTCCAGCTTCTTGTTGCATCAACAGCTCTAACGCTTCATCCACGGTTTTTACCGTGTAAATACTAAACAACCCCTGCTCTACTGCCTCAATCACCGTTTTGTCTAACACTAAATTAATGGCATTCGAGTGAGGAATGATTACACCTTGGTCACCATTCAGACCACGATGACAACACAAATCGAAGAATCCTTCGATCTTCTCGTTCACGCCACCAACGGCCTGTACTTCGCCGTATTGGTTAATTGAGCCTGTAATCGCAAGTGTTTGTAAACATGGGATTTCGGTTAGCGCGGATATCAGCGCAACAAGTTCACCTAACGAAGCACTGTCACCGTCTATATGCCCATAAGATTGCTCAAGGGCAATGTTGGCCGAAAGGGTCAGCGGAAAGTGTTGCGCATATTTATTACCCAAATATCCGTTAAGCAGCATCACCCCTTTTGAGTGAATTGGCTGGCCAAGTTCAACTTCTCGCTCAATATCTACCACGCCACTCGCCCCAGCGAATACGGTTGATGTTATGCGTGCGGGAGTGCCGAAAGCGGTATCACCAACATCAAGTACCGTTAGTCCATTGACCTTACCCACCGCTTTCCCCTCAGTGGCAATCAATACATGACCTTCTTTAATGTCGTTGAGCAGTGTTTGACTCACTCGCCCTGTTCGGCGCTTTTTAGCGTTCATTGCTAGATTGATATGCGCCAATTGGAGTTCGGTTTGTTGAGCTTTCACACAGTAATAATGCGCTTCATTAACCAGCTCGATAACGTCGGCAAAATGGGCTGATAGTTTTTCCTGATGCTCAGCCATGCGCTGAGAATACTCTATAAGCCTGCACATTCCATCGGTGGATATACCAGCTAATCCTAAATCAGCTACGTGTTTTCTTACTTTGCCAATAAAGTCGAAAGTTGATGACTTTGAAATACCAATTTCTTGATCAAAATCCACCAGTACTCTAAATAGCTCTGCAAATTCATCATCGTAGTCTTGAAGGGTGTAATACAGCGACCGTGAGCCCAACAAAATGATTTTCACGTTAACGTCGATTGGCTGCGGGTTAAGCGTAATGGCATTGACCATACCCACATCTTGTTGGGGTAAGTCCATCTTTAACTGACCAGACTTTACAACCAGCTTAAGGGTATCCCACACAAAAGGTTGCTCGATGAGTTGATCCATATCCAGCAACAAATAGCCGCCATTGGCCCGGTGCAACGCCCCGGGTTGAATCATGCTAAAGTTTGTAAATACACTACCGTGGTTGCTGGTGTATTCCACCTTACCAAATAAGTTTTGATAGGTAGGGTTTGCTTCGTATATAACTGGAGCGGCATCCCCCACTTTGTGGGATACCAGCACATTGGGCAAAAACTGCTCAACCAAATATCCACGTTTGTCAAACTCTTCGCTCTTGTCTTCTTTTCGCTCTTCACTCAGCAACATTAGCATGGCGTCGACGAGTGAGACTTTAAGTTGGCTAAGGTATTTTATTATCCCAAGATCACCAGAATAGCTATGTTCTAGTGCTTTTAATAGCGGTTTGATGATCTGTTCTGCGGTTGCTTGGTCTAGCGCTTTTAGTGCTCCAGCATTTTCTCGTTTCCAAGCGGGAAGACTAAGTAAACTCTCGCTTAGCCGGTTTTCAAGTTCATCAATTAAATCATAGAAGTACTGTCGTGCTTTATCGTCATACTGAGCAAATTCTTTATCAGTTAACGGCTTTCCGTCTACAATAGGAGAGAAACTAATGGTGCCATCTTCTTCATACATAGCAACATCGTTCGCTTGCGCATAACGTTCTACGCTCTCGATGGCTTTATCGTACTTTTGCTCGAAGTCCCTTGTGATAGACGCTTTCTTCCTTTGATAACCAGGGTTGTCAAAAGCAATAGGGTACGTATCAAGAACATCGTCAATAAGCTTTGCAATATCTTTGCGAAATGCTTTTGCACCACTGGGCGAAAATCGAAGTGCAGTAGGTGCGCGCTCGTCATCAAAATTATTGATGTAACACCAATCATCCGGAGCAGATAATGCCGCTACTTGCCGTTCAATGTAATCTTTAACCAGTGTAAAACGGCCCGTTGACGGCTCACCCATCACGTAAAGGTTATACCCTTTAGCATTTATACCTAATCCAAAAGTTAATGCTTCTCGGGCGCGTTCTTGCCCAATAAAAGTGGCTTGCAAAACCTCGTCGTCTTGCAGCGCATTCTCTACAAGCGCTCGGTTAACGCTAGGAGACAAGGAATTGGGGCTCAGTGCCGAATACTGAATCTGGCTTGGCATGATCATCTTTATAAAGTACTTTACGCTAAGTGAAACCCGTATTGTTTAAAGTGTCAAACGCTAGTCGATCAAACCCTTGGATTAGCAGGGTAAATGATGAACAAATATACGAACTTGATACGGTTGTTGTAATACCGCCCTATTCACAATCAGCGAAATTGGATAAAACTACCATGAAAACCGTTAACTCTCTTATTTTCATTACCCTGCTTTTGATGGTTTCTAAAGCATGTTTTTCAGAGGTCACTCGTGCTTCTGGCAATGGATTCGCAATAGCGAACACTGTGCAATCAAGTAAAGGCAGCGACGACCTTTACAATGCTCTTGTCAATCATGTAGACCATTGGTGGCCAAAAGATCATTCTTGGTGGGAAGGTAAAATGCGCATCGATGCTTTTGCCGGCGGATGTTTTTGTGAAACCGCAGATACTCGCTCCGCGGAGCACATGCGTATTGCCATGGTGGTGCCTCATCAAAAACTCGTGATGATAGGAGGCTTAGGGCCACTGCGCGACATGGGACTCTCGGGTGCATTGGTTTGGTCGTTCACTCCATTCGACGAGGGCACCCGTGTTACGCTTACCTATACAGTGAACGGCATTATTGAAGACAACGCCGAAGGTTTAGCTGCGATAGTTGACAAGGTTCAACATCAACAACTCTCTTCACTCGTTACCTACAGCGAGGAACAAAACACACCTTAATCTTGGTACAAAAGCCCAGCATTCGTCTAAGATGCTCAATTTTTCAACCACAACACAAGATTTTGCTGTCAATATAGGTAAATCTGTTGAGGGGTTCGTCGTCGCTAGGTTATTCTATTGGGCTAGAATTTTAAGAAATAGTGAAAAACACGCTTTGCCTGCGAATACCGTCACTATTTTTGTACAACTAATTAATTTTACCAAAGCGGAAGCCTCAGTTTCATGGCCGATAATCAGTACAACCCGAAAGACATAGAACAAAAAGTTCAGCAATACTGGGAAGACAATCAATCATTCAAAGCGAACGACGAACCGGAAAAAGAGAAGTTTTACTGTCTCTCTATGTTCCCATACCCAAGTGGCCGACTTCACATGGGACACGTTCGCAACTACACCATTGGTGATGTGATCAGTCGTTATCAGCGTATGCAGGGTAAAAACGTACTGCAACCTATGGGCTGGGATGCGTTTGGTCTGCCAGCAGAAAATGCTGCGATTAACAATAATACGGCGCCTGCGAAATGGACCTACGCCAATATTGATTACATGAAAGGTCAACTTCGCTCACTAGGCTTCGGATACGACTGGGACCGCGAAGTAACTACCTGTAAATCAGATTACTACCGTTGGGAGCAATGGTTCTTTACTCGCCTTTATGAAAAAGGCTTAGTGTATAAGAAGAACTCTACGGTTAACTGGGACCCTATCGACCAAACCGTACTTGCCAATGAGCAAGTTATTGATGGTCGCGGATGGCGCTCAGGCGCTTTAGTGGAACAAAAAGAGATTCCACAATGGTTTATTAAAATCACTGATTACGCTGAAGAGCTATTGTCTGACCTTGAGCAGTTAGAAGAATGGCCAGATCAAGTACGTGCAATGCAAGCAAACTGGATTGGTCGTTCTGAAGGTGTTGAAATTACCTTCCCTCTCGAAGCGAACGAGAGCGACATTACAGACCTAACCGTTTACACCACACGTCCAGACACTTTCTATGGCGTAACTTATGTGGCAGTAGCTGCGCAGCACCCCCTCGCTGAATTTGCGGCGGCATCTAACCCAGAATTAGCTGCCTTTATCGATGAATGCAAAAACACCAAAGTGGCAGAAGCCGAGCTTGCCACTATGGAGAAAAAGGGTTGTGCGACCGGCCTTAGCGTCACTCACCCACTAACAGGTGAAACATTACCAGTATGGGTAGCCAACTTCGTATTGATGGATTACGGCTCAGGTGCAGTAATGGCAGTACCTGGCCACGATCAGCGGGACTGGGAATTTGCCACTAAGTACGATTTAAACATTAAACAAGTTATTGCTCCTGCGTCTGACGCTAAAGAAGAATGTGACTTGATCGTATCGGCTTATACTGAAAAAGGTACGTTAATTCATTCTGATAAGTTCGACGGATTAGCCTTCAAAGAAGCCTTCGACAGTATTGCGAGCGAATTGGAAGCTAAAGGTTGTGGCGAGCGCAAGGTAAACTATCGCCTTCGCGACTGGGGCGTTAGCCGACAGCGTTACTGGGGTTCTCCCATTCCAATGCTTAATCTTGAAAATGGCGAATCAGTGCCTGTTCCAGCCGATCAGCTACCTGTGGTATTGCCTGAAAACGTTGAAATGGATGGCGTTACGTCACCTATCAAGTCAGATCCTGAATGGGCAAAAACTACCTTCAACGGTGAGCCCGCGCTGCGTGAAACCGATACTTTCGACACCTTTATGGAGTCGTCTTGGTACTACGCTCGTTATACAAGCGCACAAAATACCGACGGTATGCTAAGCCCAACGTCTGCTAACTACTGGTTACCTGTTGATCAGTATATCGGTGGTATCGAACACGCCATCCTTCACTTGTTGTATTCACGTTTCTTCCACAAATTGTTACGTGATGAAGGTTTAGTAGAGTCAGACGAGCCGTTCAAACGTTTGTTGTGTCAAGGTATGGTCCTCGCGGATTCTTACTATCGTGAAGACGAAAAAGGTAAAAAAACCTGGTTCTCGCCTACCGATGTAGAAACAGAGAAAGACGAAAAAGGTCGCATTGTAAAAGCATGGTTAGCAGCAGACGGAGAGCCTGTGCTTCACGGTGGCATGACGAAAATGTCTAAGTCGAAAAACAATGGTATCGACCCACAACAGGTTATCGACCAGTACGGTGCAGACACCGTTCGACTATTTACTATGTTCGCGGCACCACCAGAGCAAACTCTAGAGTGGGTAGATTCTGGTGTGGAAGGCGCAAATCGCTTCTTACGCCGTATTTGGAAGCTAGTTACCGACCACATTGAGAAAGGTGACGTTGCCGCCCTTGATGTGAAAGCTTTGTCGAAAGACCAGCAAGCATTACGCCGTGAAGTTCACAAAACCATTCAGAAGGTCACCGATGACTTAGGTCGTCGTCAAACCTTTAACACCGCAGTTGCTGCGGTGATGGAATTGCTGAATCACTTGCAAAAAGCACCTCAAGACAGTGAGCAAGACGTAGCCGTTATGCGTGAAGCTGTGGAATCGGTGCTATTGATACTTAATCCAATTACCCCGCATATCTCTCACACATTGTGGCAAGCTTTAGGCCACAGTAATGATATTGAAGCAGAAGCTTGGCCACAAGCCGATGCGAGTGCTTTGGTAGAAGACGAGAAACTGATTATTGTGCAAGTCAACGGTAAGGTTCGCGCTAAGATGACAGTAGCTGCTGATGCAAGCAAAGACGCTATCGAAGACGCTGCCAAGTCTCAGCCTAACGTTCAACAATTCATCGACGGAAAAACCATCCGTAAAGTGATTGTTGTTCCGGGTAAACTTGTCAATATTGTGGCTAACTAATATGCGAAAAATCCTCTGGTTAGGGCTAATTATCCTGTTGTCGACAACGACAACAGGGTGTGGTTTTCAGCTTCGTGGTGCCCCCGCACTACCCGATAATGTTGATAACGTAGTTGTTACCAGCTTTGTTTTGCACGCACCTATGGAGCGTGCATTGCGCAAGCGTTTGCAACTTTATGGCTTGAACAACGTGTCTATTGATGATGTCGAAAATAGTCAAGTTCCAGCCATCGCAATTCACTTAGCGCCAGAGGATTTAAAACGCCAATTGTTATCTGTTTATGCATCTGGTCAGGTTGCTGAATACGAGCTTGTTTTTAACGTAAAATATCGCGTGACCTTTCCAGGCAAAGCCCCACTTGATACACAGTTTGAAATAGTGAGAGATTATCAAGACGATCCAGACCAAGTGCTAGCAAAAACTAGAGAGTTAGAGTTGGTATTAGAAGAAATGCGCAAAGAAGCCGCAGATATCATTATTCGCCGTTTGGCTAACCAAGCCACCCTTGTTTCACCTGCGTCAACGTAACTTATCTCTCAATGCAGGTTTATCCCAATCAATTCAACAACGACATCAGTAAAGGACTCAAGTCCTGCTATATGGTGTTTGGCGATGAGCCTCAACAAAAGTTCGATGTTATCGGCCAAATTCGCAGCAAAGCTAAATCGGAAGGTTTCGAAGAACGTACAGTTTTGGTAGCAGACAAAGACTTTTCTTGGACACAACTGATTGAAGCAACACAGAGTCTATCTCTGTTTTCTCAGCAACAATTTATCGAACTAGAGTTACCCACCGGAAAGCCGGCTACGGAAGGCAGTAAAGTACTTCAACAAGTGGCAGCAACGCTCGACCGCGATACCCTTTTGCTGATCCACGGCCCAAAGATTGGCAAGGACGTACAGAAAGGGAAATGGTTTAAGGCCCTTGATGGCGTTGGCGTACATACCCTTTGCTATCCACTGGAAGGGCGACAGCTCTCAGCTTGGATCAGTTCACATATACAGTCCCATCAGCTCACCGTAACACCCGCAGGAATCAGTCTGATTGCTGATTTTTGTGAAGGCAATTTGATGGCTGCGCGACAAGAAATTGATAAATTAGCGCTACTCTACCCCGCTCAATCCATTACCGAGCAACAAATCGAAGCGGCCATGGTGGATCAGTCTCGTTTCAATGTATTCCAGCTTGTGGACGTGATGCTAACCGGCGATGCGAATAAGTGTATAAAAATGCTTGGACGGCTCGAAAGCGAAGGCCTAGAACCTAACATTGTGATTTGGGCACTCGTAAGAGAATGGGAAACCCTTAACAAACTTAAACTGGCAATGACATCAGGCCAACCCGTGCAATGGCAGCGATTTGGAATTTGGCGCAACAGACAAGGTGGTTATGAAATGGCACTTAGACGTTTAAACCAAACTCACCTTGACCAAATTCACACGGCACTTAGCCAAGCGGACTTGGCGTTTAAACAAGAATCAATCGCCAAACCTTATGTAAAACTTAGCCATCTTTGCATGATGTTTATGGGCCTAAACGTATTTGATATCCCCTTTATGGATTTGGCGTAAACCGTGACCATATCAGCCATTTTAGGGGGCACGTTTAATCCACCCCACCTTGGTCACATTACTCCAGCCTTAGAGGTTGCGGATAGTTTAGGCATCAATAAGCTGGGACTAATGCCGTGTAAAATAGCACCACACAAACCCGTAGACACAAGCCAAGAACACAGAGTTAATATGGTTAAAGCCTGTTGCAAAAGCGATTCACGCTTGTATACAGAGCTTATCGAACTGGAATTACCCAGCCCTTCTTATACCGTAAAAACCCTAAAAGCACTTAAGCAACGAAATAAACAAACAATCTGTTTTTTCATTGGTGCTGATTCACTGTATACTCTACACAAATGGTACGCGTGGGAGACGCTACTCGATTATTGCCATATTATTGTGATGCGTCGCGATAACCAGCAATATTCGCCACCTGACCACATCTTGCCTTGGCTAGAGGCTCATACCACCAAGGACGTGAACACGCTGCATTCAGCAGACAATGGGTACGTCTATCTGGCAAACTCTGGGTTAGTGACGGTTTCTTCAACCCAAATCCGTACCAAAATTCAATGTGAAGACGATACTGAGCTACATCAGTGGCTATCGCCACCCGTACTTGAGTATATACGTCAACACAAACTGTACAAAAAGAAGTAGACGAGGAAAACTTTTGGAGAGTCAACAACTCAAACAATTCGTACTAGACAAAATAGACGACATGAAAGCTCGCGACGTAATTGAACTTGATGTGCGAGGAAAATCGAGTATTACCGATACTATGATCATCTGTTCAGGTAATTCAAAGCGCCACGTGGTAGCCATTGCAGAGAACGCAATTGTTGAAGCTAAGCGCGCAGGAGTAGCGCCGAGTAACTTCGACGGGAAAGACACTGGCGAATGGGTGCTGGTCGATTTCGGAGAGGTCATCTTACATGTAATGCAAGATGAAACACGGGATTTCTATCAATTAGAAAAATTGTGGGCGTAAACTCACCGTTTTTGTTGTCAGAGCATAATAGCCAAGCCAATTGTGCTTTTTGATAAAAAGGAATAGCTAAAGCGTGCGAATACAGATAGTTGCGGTGGGAACGAAAATGCCAGCCTGGGTAAATGCCGGTGTTGATGAATTCTTACGCCGTTTCCCCTCTGATTTACCGGTCTCTTTTACTGAGATACCTGCTGGGAAACGAGGAAAAAACGCTGACATCAAACGAATTCTGGATAAAGAAGGCGAGCAGATGCTCGCTGCTATTCCCAAAGGCAACAAAATCGTTACATTGGAAGTCACCGGAAAACCCTGGGACACCCCCACTTTGGCAAAACAACTCGATAGTTGGAAAATGGATGGCCGCGATGTAAGTTTACTTATCGGCGGTCCTGAGGGGCTAGCCCCCTCATGCATTGCAGCCTCAGAGCAAAAATGGTCGTTATCTGCATTAACACTGCCCCACCCATTGGTACGAATTATCCTTACCGAAAGCTTGTATCGCGCTTGGTCAGTTACCCAAAATCACCCCTACCATCGCGAGTGAGTAACCTTTAAATGCAACGGAAGCGCCAAGCCATTAGAGACCACGCCGCGGAATCGAACTTGTTCGCTCGCCGGGCTACGATTGCGTTTATCATTGTGGTTGTTGTTTTAGGTGGTGTACTTCGAAATTTATACTCGTTGCAAATTGAACAGTTTGAAGACTATCAAACTCGCTCGAATGGTAACCGCATTAAAGTTCTTCCTGTGGCTCCTAATCGCGGCTTAATTTACGACAGGAATGGTGTGCTGCTGGCTGAAAACAAGCCGGTGTTCAGTTTGGAAATTATCCCAGAAGAAGTAGATGACCTGGACGCCATGTTGTTGGAGTTGCAACAACTCATCGGAATTACACAAGAAGAAATTGAAGACTTTCACGACAGTTTAAAGCGTCAGCGCCGATTTAAACCGGTTTCGCTGCGTACACAGCTTAGTGAAGAGGATGTTGCTCGATTTTCCGCAAACAAGCACCTTTATGGAGGCGCCAGAATAGAAGCACGTCTAGCTCGACATTATCCTTATGGCGATGCGCTTACCCACCTTTTAGGCTACGTGGCACGAATTAACAAAAAAGACCTGCAAAAAATTGTAGAAGCGGGACAAGAGGCCAATTATGCAGCGAGCCACTACATAGGCAAATTGGGTATAGAGAAATACCACGAAGAAATTCTCCACGGCTCGGTTGGCTACCAACAGGTTGAAGTAAACAATCAAGGACGCATTATTCGTGTACTTGATGTAACGCCTCCGGTTCCTGGCAGAGATATTGTGCTTAATATTGATATCGAACTTCAACTGGAGAGTCAGCGGATCCTCAACCAAACAAGAGGCGCTATTGTCCTATCTGATACACGTACGGGCGGTGTGTTGGCCATGTACTCGAACCCTAGTTACGACCCCAACCTTTTTGTTCATGGGATCAGCCGTAAAAACTATGCAGAGTTGCTCAATTCACCCGATAGGCCACTGATCAATCGGGCCACTCAAGGACAATACCCCCCGGCATCTACCGTTAAGCCTCATTTAGGCCTGCTTGGGTTAGAAGAAGGGATCATTAGCGTCGATGATACCATTTCCGACAGAGGCCGATACCAATTGCCCAATGTGTCTCACGTATGGCGGGATTGGAAGAAAATTGGTCACGGAGAGGTCAATGTAGCGAAAGCGATTGAAGTATCGTGTGATACCTTTTACTACGATTTAGCCTACAATCTTGGCATAGATAAAATAAGCGACGCCATGTATGCCTTTGGTTTTGGCGACTACACGGGCATAGACCTATATGAAGAGTCTGATGCCAATATGCCAAGCCGGGGATGGAAACGGGCACGCTTTAATCAACCCTGGTATGTGGGTGACACCATTCCCGTAGGCATAGGTCAAAGTTATTGGACAACCACCCCCATTCAGCTGAACCATACGATTAATACTCTTATAAATCGCGGTGAACGTTATATCCCACAAATTATTCGCGGATATCGAGAGTCTGACGGCAGTACGTCATTAATTCCGCTGAAAACTCTCCAACCAGTTGTCATCAATAACCCTGAAAACCTAGATATAGTACTAAACGCTATGCACGATGTGGTGAGTGGAAGTGAAGGTACTGCACGAAACGCGTTTGCAGGGAGTCATTATGATTCTGCGGGAAAAACGGGTACGGCTCAACTTGTTGCTGTTGCACAAGGCGAGGATTACGATGCAGAAAAAATAGATGAGCGTCACCGAGACAACGCCATGTATGTGGGGTATGCGCCATTTAGAAACCCCGAAATATCTGTGACAGTAGTGTTAGAAAATGTTGGTGGAGGAAGCAGTAACGCAGCCCCTGTTGCTCGACAAATTCTAGACTTCTACTTCAAAGACAGAGACCAAGTGTATCCAGTTGAGGGGGCCATAGAATAATGAACCAAACCTTAACGCCTAACAAAACCTCGCTGTTACACCGAATTCATATTGATGGTTGGTTACTGCTTGGGTTACTGGCACTGATGTCCGTAGGCTTAATCACTCTATATTCTGCATCGGGACAAGACCAAGGACAGATGTTTCGACAGTTAATACGACTCGGCATTAGCTTTGTGGCTATGTTTGTCGTGGCCCAAATACCCACAGGAGCTTATCGGCGATTGTCACCCTATGCCTATGTTACTGGGTTACTCATGCTAATTGCGGTGCTGTTCTTCGGCGATATGGGTAAGGGCGCACAACGCTGGCTCGACCTTGGTGTAGTTCGATTTCAACCCTCAGAATTGATGAAGCTGGCCGTTCCAATGATGGTAGCTTGGTATATCAGTAAATATACGCTACCGCCCACTACAATTAATGTAGTGATTGGTTTTGTATTGGTGGCTATACCTACGGTTCTCATAGCTCGTCAACCGGATTTGGGCACGTCGCTACTGATAGCCAGCTCAGGAATTTTCGCAATATTTCTTGCTGGAATGCGTTGGCGGCTCATTGGTGTACTAGCCATTCTCGGTGGAGCATTTCTACCCATCATGTGGTTCTTCTTGATGAAGGATTACCAAAAACAACGGGTACTCACCTTCATGAATCCAGAAAGTGATCCGTTAGGCGCAGGCTATCACATTATCCAATCAAAAATTGCTATTGGTTCCGGTGGAATGGATGGCAAAGGTTGGTTGCAAGGCACACAATCTCAATTGGAGTTTCTGCCTGAACGACATACGGATTTTATCTTCTCGGTATTTAGCGAAGAGTTTGGTTTACGCGGTGTAATTGTCTTACTCATTATCTATTTATGTATCATTTTACGAGGGCTAATTATTGCCTCGCGCGCACAAGACGCATACAGTAGATTACTCGCAGGTAGTATTACATTAACCTTCTTTGTTTATGTGTTTGTGAACATGGGCATGGTATCGGGAATATTGCCTGTGGTGGGTGTGCCACTGCCCTTAGTGAGTTATGGAGGAACCTCCATGGTAACCTTGATGGCAGGGTTTGGTGTATTAATGTCCATTGCAACACAAGCACGGTTAATGTCACGATGAACAAAACGCTAGTAGCCCAAAGTAATCACATCTCCCCTTTTTGGAGCCTTGTAGTTACTTTAGTGGTATTGATGATGACTGGATGCCAAAGCGGTCCTACCGCTCAACAGGGCCGCTACACACAACATCAAGACTCTGCTCCCGACCATGTTGCAAACATTCCTCTGCCCTCAAGTGCTGTGCCTAAATATGAACCATACGCACAATATACACTTCGCCCTTATCAAGTACTCGGTAAATCTTACACTCCAATGCGCACCGGAAAGGGCTACGAAGCTGTAGGCTACGCCAGTTGGTATGGTCAAAAATTTCATGGCCATTTAACTTCAAACGGCGAAACATACAATATGTTTGCGATGACAGCTGCTCATAAAACATTACCTTTACCCTCTTATGTGCGGGTGACTAACCTCGACAACAACAAACAGATTATTGTAAGGGTAAACGACAGAGGGCCGTTTCATGATAATCGAGTCATTGACCTAAGTTACGCTGCCGCCGTTCAGTTAGATTATAAAAACAAGGGCACAGCCAGGGTAAAGTTGGAAGTTATTCACTTTGACGAAGAAAAGAACGTAACCATTGGCAGCCAACCTACTCAGTCATATGATGAGTATTTAGGGTTAACCCCATTACCAAAACCCGCACCGCGTCTAACTAGTAACGTTGACCCTTCGTCTTACTATGTACAAGTTGTAGCGTCATCCAATAAGCAGCGTATTGAATCTCTTTCTAAGGTTTTGACAGCCTTGTACCAAGTTAATGTTGCTATGCCTGAGGTAAACAACATTTATAAACTTCAATTGGGGCCTTTGGTTGACGAATCCCATGCAAGTTCTTTGTTAGAGCAGTTAAAACGAAATGGTTATCCTCAGGCGTACACCATTCGCCCCTCTGCGTAAACTGCATCACTAAACTATTTTGTTAGATAAATTTCGATTCTTGTTAAACTTTTTCCCTAAAGCCTAGTCCTACTAACTGCCATAGGATAAAATCCTCTGCATTGTGTGTAACACACTCTCTTTTGGTCACATAGGGTCATCCCAGTGTGATATCGTACGTACCGAAAACTGCATAAAGAAAAAATAATCATGCTTAAAAAATTTCATCGCGCTATCTCAGTTATCTCTACGTCCGCATGTTTACTATGTGCATCGTGGGCTTCTACCGGCTATGCCGCGGTTATCACTCCTCCAGCGCCATCAGTAGCAGCCGAAGGTTTCTTGCTAACTGACTATGAAACAGGTCACGTTATCGCTTCAAAAAACGCTGATATGCAACTAGCACCAGCTAGCCTGACAAAAATCATGACGATCTACGTTATTGGTAAGGAATTACAAGCAGGTAACATCAGTCTTGACGATCAAGTAACGATTTCTGAAAATGCTTGGGCGAAAAAATTCCCTGATTCATCAAAGATGTTCATCGAAGTAGGAACGCAAGTACCTGTACGAGATTTACTTCGCGGTATTGTGGTGCAATCAGGTAATGATGCATGTGTTGCCATGGCCGAGCATGTTGCTGGTTCAGAATCAGCATTCGCCAGCATGATGAACGCCCACGCGGCGGCACTAGGCATGACAGCAACTAACTACGTTAATGCCCACGGTTTACACGATCCAGATCACTTCACAACGCCTAGAGACATGGCCACTCTTTCTCGAGCGCTGATTGAAGAAACCCCAGATATGTACGCAATTTATAGTGAAAAGGAGTTCACTTATAACGGTATCAAGCAATACAACCGCAACAGCCTACTGTGGGATAAAAGTCTTAATGTTGATGGTATTAAAACCGGTTATACCTCTGACGCAGGCTACAGTCTAATTACTTCTGCCACTCAAGGCGATATGCGCCTTATTTCAGTGGTAATGGGAACTGAACAAGAGCGCGATCGCAAAGTAGAGAACAAAAAGCTACTCAAATACGGTTTTCGCTTCTTTGAAACCGTTACACCTTACTCTGCTGGGGAAAGTTTTGTAGCTCAACGTATTTACATGGGTGACAGAGAAACTGTTGATTTAGGCATTAATCAATCAACACCTATCACAATCCCCCGCGGCCAAGCCGCGAACCTCGAAGCAAATTTTGAGTTAGATAGCCAACTAGAAGCGCCATTGGCAAAAGGCCAAGTAGTAGGAACCCTTTACTTACAACTTGATGGCGAAGATGTAGCAAGTTACCCATTAGTAACATTACAAGAAGTTAATGAAGGTGGCATGTTTGACCAATTTAAAGACTACATCATGCTACAACTCGGTTTAGACGAATAACACGTTTAATTGTAGCCCTATCTAACGGCGTAAAACTTTCTAAAAAACGGCCGGATTTGATATAATCCGGCCGTTTTTGTATTTATTGATAGTATCAAGGATATCGCATGGATACCCGATTCGACGAACTTCTCGAATTCCCTACCCGCCAAACGTTTAAAATAATGGGGGTTGCCCACCAAGATCTACCAGATCAGGTTATTTCTCGTCTACAACAGCTGGCACCGGGTGATTACTCACCAAAAATAAAGCCAAGTAGTAAAGGCAATTATCACTCACTGTCTTTAAGTGTTTTAGTAACCAGTAAAGAACACATGGAATCTATTTACACTGAACTTTCCAAACTTGAGTTAGTGCGTGTTGTGCTATAGGAAGCTGCATTGAATCCATCGATAGTTGTACGTCAATTAGGGCGTCAATCATACACGCCAATTTGGCAGCGTATGCAAAGCTTTACAGACAACCGTGGACCAGAATCACCGGATGAACTGTGGCTGGTAGAACATGATCCCGTATTCACTCAAGGGCAAGCAGGCAAAGCAGAACACCTTTTAATGCCAGGTGATATTCCAGTGGTCCAAGTAGACCGAGGTGGACAAGTCACCTATCATGGGCCTGGTCAGCAAGTTATTTACATACTGTTAGATATTCGCAGGCGCAAATTAGGTGTAAGGCACTTGGTAACGGCAATGGAAAATGCAGTGGTCGCCCTACTCGCCAAATATGATGTTTTAGCTTACCCCAAACCAGATGCCCCTGGCGTATATGTGGACGAGAAGAAAGTATGTTCACTAGGATTACGTATTCGTAATGGCTGTTCATTCCATGGGTTAGCGTTAAATGTTAATATGGACCTCTCGCCGTTCCAGCGCATAAACCCTTGTGGTTATGCAGGTATGGAAATGATTGATACGCACCATTTGGGTGGACCTGATTCTATGGAGATTGCAGGAAAGCAACTGGCTTCACTGCTGTTGAAAGAACTTGCAATCACCGACATAACACATAAAGAAGGTTTTGATGAGTAACGCACGACCGCAAGCGGGTGTAAAACTCCGCGACGACGAAAAAGTTAAGCACATTCCCGTAACTATCATCCCTACTGAAAAAGAGGAAATGTTACGCAAACCAGAATGGATCAAAATTAAGCTGCCTCGTACTACCGAGAACATTGACCATATCAAAAAAACACTGCGCAAAAACGAACTTCATTCGGTATGTGAAGAAGCAAGCTGCCCTAACCTTGCAGAATGTTTTAATAAAGGTACGGCTACCTTTATGATTTTAGGTGATATCTGTACTCGTCGTTGCCCATTCTGTGATGTAGCTCACGGAAAGCCACTTCCACCTAGCGCAGAAGAACCGTTGAAATTGGCAAAAACTATCGCGGAAATGAAGCTTAAGTACGTTGTAATTACCTCGGTTGACCGTGATGATTTACGTGATGGCGGTGCACAACATTTCGTCGACTGTATTAATGCGATTCGTGAACATAGCCCGTCAACCACTATTGAAGTGCTAGTTCCCGATTTTCGTGGTCGTATGGATAAGGCACTAGAAATTTTTAAGAACGGTGTGCCAGATGTATTTAATCACAACCTTGAAACCATTCCTCGCTTGTATCGCGAATGCCGACCCGGTGCAAATTACAAATGGTCTTTGGAGCTTCTGAAGAAATTTAAAGCACAGCACCCTGAAGTGATGACTAAATCTGGCCTTATGATGGGCATGGGCGAAAACGCTGAAGAAATGGAAGGTGTACTTCGCGACCTTCGCGAACATGATGTAGACATGCTAACGCTAGGTCAGTACCTTCAGCCAAGTAAGCACCATTACCCTGTTAAGCGCTATGTACATCCGAAAGAATTTGATGCATTAGGTGATTACGCAAAATCAATTGGTTTCACTCATGCTGCATGTGGCCCAATGGTACGCTCAAGTTACCATGCCGATCAGCAGGCAGCAGGCATTGAAGTTAAGTAGGAAATACCTTAACTTCTTCGCTCACAAAAAAGCCCGCTTCAAGCGGGCTTTTTATTATGCATTAAGCGAGGTTGATTACCAACCTGTAGCTTCGCGAAGTGCTTTACCGATATCGGCAAGTGAACGAACTGTTTTAACACCAGCAGCTTCTAGTGCTTTAAACTTCTCGTCAGCTGTACCTTTACCGCCAGCGATAATCGCACCAGCGTGACCCATACGCTTACCTGGAGGTGCAGTTACACCAGCAATGTAAGACACAACAGGCTTAGTTACGTTTTCTTTAATAAACGCAGCTGCTTCTTCTTCCGCTGTACCACCGATTTCACCGATCATAACAATCGCTTCAGTTTGTGGATCTTCTTGGAACAACTTCAAAATATCAATGAAGTTTGAACCTGGGATAGGGTCACCACCAATACCAACACAAGAAGACTGACCGAAACCTTCGTCAGTAGTTTGCTTAACCGCTTCGTAAGTAAGGGTACCAGAACGAGATACGATACCTACTTTACCAGGCTTGTGGATATGACCAGGCATGATACCAATCTTACACTCACCCGGAGTGATAACACCTGGGCAGTTTGGACCGATCATACGCACGCCTTTTGCTTCAACGTATTCTTTAACGTAAAGCATATCTAGCGTAGGAATACCTTCAGTAATACAAACGATAAGCTCGATGCCTGCATCTGCGGCTTCTACGATTGAATCTTTACAGAAAGGTGCTGGTACGTAGATAACTGTCGCCGTTGCGCCAGTCGCTTCTACAGCGTCACGAACAGTATTGAATACTGGAAGACCTAGGTGCTCAGTGCCGCCTTTGCCTGGTGTAACACCACCAACCATTTGCGTACCGTATGCAATCGCTTGCTCAGAGTGGAAAGTACCCTGACCGCCAGTGAAACCCTGACAGATAACTTTAGTATCTTTATTAATTAATACAGACATTATTTGCCCTCCGCTGCAGCAACAACTTTTTGAGCTGCATCAGTAAGCGACTCAGCTGCAATGATATCAAGGCCAGAGTTCGCTAGAACTTCACGACCTAGTTCAGCGTTAGTACCTTCAAGACGAACAACTACTGGTACTTCTACGCCAACTTCTTTAACTGCACCGATAATACCTTCAGCAATCATATCACAACGCACGATACCACCGAAGATGTTAACGAGTACCGCAGAAACATTGTCATCAGAAAGGATGATTTTGAATGCTTCAGCAACACGTTCTTTCGTTGCGCCACCACCTACATCAAGGAAGTTAGCAGGCTTGCCACCATGTAGGTTTACGATGTCCATAGTACCCATTGCTAAGCCCGCACCGTTAACCATACAACCAACGTTACCGTCTAGTGCAACGTAGTTAAGTTCAAATTGTGCAGCGTGAGCTTCACGAGCATCTTCTTGTGAAGGATCCTGCATGTCTTTAAGCTTAGGCTGGCGATACAGTGCGTTACCATCGATACCAACTTTTGCATCTAGACAGTGAAGATCACCGTCTTCTTTGATGACGAGTGGGTTGATTTCAATTAGTGCAACGTCTAGTTCTTCAAACATTTTCGCTAGACCTAGAAAGATCTTAGTGAATTGTT
>Ga0256829_1000953_pt1 | contig 25291 bp, 20 predicted proteins | sample 131447metaG_FD_185979 | JGI IMG/M metagenome (GOLD analysis project Ga0256829, IMG submission 185979) | Hydrothermal vent microbial communities from Lau Basin, Pacific Ocean - 131-447 | ecosystem: Environmental > Aquatic > Marine > Hydrothermal vents | place: Pacific Ocean: Lau Basin | collected...
AGATGGCTCACCCGCACAAAAATTTGCTGGACAGTTAGTATTTAGAAAGGTTGCTGATGATTCAATCATCACACCAGCAAATTATTTTGATGGGAAGGAGACACTAGGACCAACACATTCGAAAATAGCTTTGAAAGTTGTATTAAAAAATACTTATAATATTAGTCCTTCTAATTATCTTGTTGATACAGCTTTATCTAGTTATGGTAATAAGAAATATTCAATATTAGTTAAAACTAAGGGCTGAAAAATTACAGCACAAGTATTGTTATATTGTTTAAAAACAACAGCATTTAAATGAACAGCTAACTATGAAGCTATGTGGGCTCGTGAATCTAAAAAAACAGATGATGCTAGTTGGGTTATGGGCTTAAAGAAATCTCCAGGATATAATTGTATAGTTAAGGCAATTCCTTACACTAATTAATATAAAAAAAGTAAAAAAGGACAGTATAATACTGTCCTTTTTTTATTATTAAAATAATACTTATTTAAGTGGTATTAATATAAAATGATAATGATATTTTTATAACTTTTTTATTATAATGAAAAAAATAATTGATAAATTAAAAGACAAAAAAAAACTAACTTGATTTATAGTGTTATTAATTATAATAATATGATTTTGATATTATTATAGTAATTTACAGACTACAAAAAATAATAAAAGTTTTTATGCTAATAAAATTAATAAAAGACATATTGTTCAAAATAAAAATAATAATATAAAATCTAATGATTCTAAAAAAAATAATGGTAATGTTGAAAACAATAATACAGGATTATTATTTGAATTATGAAAAATATTTAAAAAAGTAAATTGTCAAAATAAATTAGATAATAAATTTGTTATTACAAAACAAGATTCTAATGAAAAATTTATAAAAGATTTATCTTGAGAAAACATTATTAGTATAAAAGATTTAAAACAATATCCAAATAATAAAGTAATTAATAATTTTATATCTTCTCCCTTATTTATTATTAAATATTTATCTAATTTTAATAATTTAACAAATATTATATCTAATATCCCTTATACTGCGAATACAGATCTATTATTAAATACGAGTGATATAAATAAAGTATTGAATAAATATGACTATAAGATAACTGATATTAAATTTACTATAACAAATTATCAAAAAAATAAAGAAATAAATATGTTATTTCATATTGTAGCTATAAACATTAAACAAAATATTAAAATTAAAATTAATTGATGAATTATTATTAATTTTAATAAAAAAACAATTTTAATAAAAAATCTAAAAATATTAAAATTAAAAAAATTTAAAAAAATATTAGATTTATCTGTTAATAAATATTTAATTACATTAAATTGACTTCAATCTATTAATGGGAATTGAAAAATTTATAATTATTTAATCTCTATGGATTATGATAAATGAAATATAAACAAATTTGTTATTAAAAGACAATTAGATTGAAAACTAAAATTAGTTTTTTTCAAAATGATAAATAAAAATTAAGTTTTATATAATAAAAAAATATTTATGATAAATGAAGTGAAAAAAGAAATAACTTTTCTTAAAATACTAATAGTTATATTAGTTATAATATTAATATTATTTTGATGATCTGCTTTCTTTTTTAATCAATATATTAGTGATATTTATAATAAACAGATAAAAAAAGAATTAATAATATGAAATCAGTATCAATCAAAGATTAATATTAAGGTGAAAAAAATATCAGATTTATTAAAATGAAAAGATTTGGCAAAAATAAAAGGAATGCAATCTTTATATAATATATATTTTAAAACAAGGTATCAAACATTACCAAAAGAATTAATTTTAGAAATTTTAGAAGAAATTCTTCCTCCTAATGCTAAAATTTGAGATGATATAAGAATATCAAATAAGGCAAATGTTGCTTTAACTTTATATACTACTAATTTACAAGGGTTAGATGTTTTATATAATAAATTTAAATATTATTCAGATGTTTTAAAATTATTAAGTATTAAATGATTTAATACTATTACTTTAAATAAGAATAATATTGCTATTAGAAGTATTGTACAATCTAATAGTAAGTATGTATATAAAACTACAATACAATTACAATTAAATAATGAGAATTTAATAAAATATTATTCATTATTATATCATCCTACAAAGAATTATGAAGTGCTTAAATCTATTTATTGACCTGATTTAATAGAGCCATCAAAAATACCTTCAAATATTACTATTAATGATTCTATTAAATTACATGAGCTATATGAAAAAAAATATAATATTTCAAAAGAACAAAAATAATAGTTCTTATTATATTATATTGTATTATATTTATTAAGTAATTTAACTTAATGCTAGAAAAACTTAAATGATTATTTAATTGAAGTAAATATAAACGTTGAAATCGGATAATTATTTATTACGATAAAGAATGAAGGGTTCTTCCCTCTACTATAGAATTTACATGAGATTGAAAACAAGATAAAAAAATAATTCAAAAACTTTGAATTCAAAAAATTATAAAGGAATTAAACATTAAAAAGCTTTGAGAGGTTATGGCTAAATTTAAAGTTACCCCCCAATTTTTGTTGCATTTTTTTGAAATAATGGAACAACAGGAAGAACATGTCGGATGAAAAGTTATATTTGATATTCCTAGAATTTTTGAAAGATTACAAACTAATGATGTGGAATACTTTGAATTTTATAAATATGTTGTTATAGAATTAAATAGATGAAAAAAAATCTGAGAAATTATTAGACAAATTAAATGATTTGAAAATTATATTGAATTTTTTGATATGCTTGATTGATTAAAAGAAGCAGATAAATCTAAAATATTTTGAAAATTAAAAGAAAAAATATTAAAAGAACAATCTATTAAAAAACAAATCTTATGACCATTAAAACAACCTATTGTACTGCTTTCTATAATCCTTTCCATTTTTGTATGGTTCTCATGATCCATGATTAAGGACATTTTGGCACAATTTGTTTATCTTTGATATACTGATAGAACCCCCTGAATAATTGTTTTTATTTATAATTTTTGACATTTTATTAGTCAAAATTATCTTTTAATCATTTATTATATACTATCTATAATTATCTTTGTTTTATGAATTTTGCAAATAAAATCAATAAAAATGTTTATTAATAAACTCTTATTTAGTATAGACTTTTATAAATATTTTAATGAATTGTTTATTTGATATATGATTTTATTACAATCAAATAATGAAAAAAAATGATTGAAAGATATCTTTTATGATTTAAAAGAATCTTATAAGGATAATATATATTATTATTTTGTTTTTAATTTAATATATCATAAAATAATTACAGCGGCTGAACAATATATCCCTTTAAGGAAATATTGATATGTACTATCTAATGAGTTTATAAGTTCATTGGATCAAATTATAAAACAAAAAAAATTCATATTAATTAATTGATATTTAAGATTTGTAGATGGGAAAATAGAACAATCTTTAAAAAAAAATGCTGCTATATTATCCACATTATGAACAGCAATAGTTGCAATTTGAATTTTAATATTATTTTTATGAATATTTCTTTGAAATAATGCTAAATCAGATTTAATGAAGATGCAAGCTAATGGTGATTATTTTCAAGCTGATGTTAAATTTAATTTAGTTGATCCTGTTAAAATGAATAATATTATAGAATATAATAAAGAAAAATATAACTAACTTTTTATAATTATACTTAAGATAAATAATGTTAGATGATTCATTAAAAATAAAAAAAAAGAGGAATAGAATTATTTTTATTGTAAAGGTAATAATTTATTTAGTTGTATTTATCATGTATTATGTTTTTATTCAAATAATCTTATTACTTATATGATTATATACCTCAACATATAAACATAATATAGATAAAATTAATAATCAACTATTATTAAATAAACATAAATTAATTACTTTAGAATCTAAGTTAAATAATAAAAATACAAAGATTTTACCATTATTAATTTCAATCAATAAAAACAATAATTCTCTACAAAAAAAACAAAAGAAAATATTAACAACAATGCATAATTCATTACAAAATGATATTATTTCTTATTGATATTATTGTAATAATCTTCATAATGTTATTATTAAAAATAAATCAAGGTATATTGTTAATTTTGATGATATAAATTATAATAAATTTAATATTATAATTAGAAATAGGCTCAAGAAAAAAATTAATTTACTTGATCAAAAACAGCAATCTTTATATAAATGAATTACTGTTTTTTATTATAATAATTGTAATCAAAATACCTGGTTTAAAAAACTAGTTTTGAAATATTTTGAGCATAATAAAGAAAAATATATTATTAAAACTAAATAATTTATCTATATAATAGATGTAAATGGAAAAACAAATAACACAAAATATTATTGAATTTATAAAAAATAAAAATAAAGTTAATCCTGAAATTATATCCTTTTTTATTAAAAAGGACATGTCAAAAATTAAAAATGTATGCTCTATTATCCTTGATGATTTAAAAGAATTATCAATAGATCTAAAATTGTTACCAGATAATTATATCTTATCATTTATTCAAAAAAACTTAGAAGATAATAATCTATTATTTTCTTGATGAATATGATATGTATATGAATTGTATAAAGAAAATAATAAAGCAGAAAAAACCTTTTATTATATTATATTACAAAATATTGTTTTTGATTTATTATCAATTATTGATTGATTTAGAGTTATTGAGAAACAAGCTAATAAAAACTTTTTTAAAGATATATTAATTCTTATATTTTTTTCAATCCTTATTTCCGCAACTATATCTTATGGTTTTTATTATTATTTTTGAAAATATTTTAGTTAATAATTCAATATTAGATAATTTTTATATTAAATAACTTATTATTTTAGATAATTTAAAAAGAACTTGTTTTTTAAATTATAATATCTATTATAATTTAGTGTTATATATTATAACAACATAATAAATAATTTTTTATAATATAAAAAACTATATGTTTAAAAAAATAATTTTTACAATATTTTTAGGACTAATGTATATTTGAATTTCTTTTTGAAATTCAAATGTTAAAATAATTAATAATAGTGATAATATTTTAACAAGAAATGTTTCTTATAATATAACTATTATAAAGAAAAATTTTTACCATAATAATATTCCAATTTGAAATATTATTCAACAATATATTAAATGATTCAATAAAAATATATATAATTATATATTAATTAAAAATCATAAATGATGGCAATCTTTGACTACAACCCCAATTATTTCATTATTAAATTGATTTTTAACAATAGAAAGTTGAATTGATAATTTTTGATGAAGAATAATAGCTAATGACTATTTTAAATTAACTTCTCCTCAAATATTTAAGTTTATTAATAATAATATTAATAATAAAAGACTTAATTTATTAGACGGAATCAATCTATATGAAAAGCAAGAATATTATTATAGTTCTATTCATAAAAATAATATTTCATATTGTAATTTATGAAATATTATACCTAATAAATCAAATTTAATTTATTTAAGAAATTGAAAAGATATTTCTTTACAAATTGAAACTAAAAATAATAAAAAACGGAATAAAATATGACAAAAAATTGCTATGTGTAAAGTTATAAATCAATTTTTATTAAATTTTAATTATAGAAAAAACTTATATTATATATTAAATGCAAAAACATCCTATGTTGGTGCTGTCCTTCCTTTTCAAATGATGCCTAATAATTTATATTATTATTTAACTTTATATAAACAAAAACATTCTGTTAGTTTATGAGATATCTCTTTTTATTATAAATTTATAAGTTTATTTCTTTTTTGAGAGGATTATAATAAAAATATTGTAAAATATAATAAACATTTTAAAACAGCACAAGATTTAAAGGATTGTATTAAATCTATTAGGTTTGATCCTTATTGTATTTATATAAAGAAACAAATCTTTAGATATAATCATGCCAACTGGTATGTAAAAAAGGTTATGAATAAAGCATATAATTATCAATTAGTTAATGATTTATGATTATTTATTAGTCCTATTAAAAACTTATTTATCTATAAAAACAATATACTTTATATTTATAAGCATATAAAAAGTATTCTTCAATTGAAATATCATCGAATAAATATTTCTATTCCAAAAAAAAATATTGGAATTAATGATTCTTCTATTGTATGATTAGTTTATAATATATTAAATCCTATGGATTGTTATTATATACCTTATGATGATAAGTTTTTAAAAAAGGACAATTGAAATATAATATTCTGTAAAAATAAAAGATATTGAATATTATACTGAAATATAACAAATGTTTGAAAATGACTTTCAATTAAAAAAGAAAATTATTTTCCTAAAGATATGATTGATAATCTTAAAAATTTTTTTCAAAAAAAGTCATATAATAAATGATTGAATTTAATTTATTATAAATTATGACATATTCAGCCATGAAAGATAATAGCTTATAAAAAAAATGATTGACTATCTACTAGTTATAAAAATAAGATTAATTATTCATTAATTAATTTACATACATGAAAAGTTATATATTCTAAAATGATATTTAATGTTATGACTAAAATAAAATATTATAAATAATATTAAATTATAAATTTATATATCTAAAATAAAATATATTTAATGATAAACATAAAAAAAATAAAAAAATGATTAACTCCTATTATAATATGTGTATCAATAAATCTTATATGATGAATATGTTTTGCTACAGAACAAAAAATAAGTTGAATTTGAATATGAAATATAAATAGATCTAGAACAACTATTAATAATAAAAAAAATAGCACTAATGATATAACTAAAAAAACTATTAATAATAAGATTGAAACGTTAAATAATCTATTATTATCTAAACAATCTATTATCAAAGATATTCTTCCTATTTTATGATATTATAATATCAAATTATGAAAAATTGATGAATTTAAAATCTCTAAATTATTATATAATTTAGAGAAAAAAATAAATAAAACTAGTAAAGTCGATAGACAAATTAAATTAAAATTTATAAAAGAATATATTTCTTTATTTTATTTATTGAAATCTGAAACAAATTAAATTATATAAAATAATAGTGTATAAAGTATAATAATATTGCTATATATTTTATGTTTTAAAAAATAATATGTTATTAAAAGAAATTACCAATCTATCTAAAGATCCTGTTAGGGTCTCTGCTATTAATTGATTATTAGAACAATGAATAAATGGAGAGTATCCTTTAGTTTTTGACAACAAAGATTTTAAATTAATAGAAAATGTATATTTTTTATATTTTTTTTATTCTTTGATTTTTAAAGGAATTACACAAAAATCGGAAACAAATAAAATATTAAGATATCTAAATAAAAGTTATAAAAATTTAGAAACTAATTTATTTATATCTAATACATTCCTATCATTATTATCTGAATTAGATATTGATAATTTTGATCTAAAAGATAATATCTGGATCCCTACTTTATTAAGTAAATTTAATGGTGAGGTTATAGTCAATGAAAAATTTATTTGAAATGAACTTAATGTAGTTTTGTATTTATTTCTAGAAATGAATACTTTATGATTAGATTTAATAAAATTAAAAATAGAAGAAATTGATAAAATGATGGTTTTAAAAGATGAAATATTAATTGATTTAATCAATAAACTAAATCAATTTATTTATGTATTTAGTTTATTAAATAAAAAGGGTGTAATAGATAATTTATTAATGTTTAATACTTCTTATCTAGAATTAAGAATTGTAGATGTTGATCCATCAGAAGAAAATACTCTAATTACTAAATTAAATTCTTGATTAAATAATTTATTTCAAATACATCCTTTAATATTTGAAAAATTAAAAATTAAAGGACTATCTATTTCAGAAAAAAATTATAAAACACTGATTTCCAAAAATTTTTCATCAAATTATTTATTAAAAATTCTACCTTCAAACATACAAAATCCCCCATTTTTTAAACTTTATATTGATAAAATAGTATCAAATGTTGATTTTATTTTATCAAACTATTATAAACAAGATGATGAGAAAATAACTATAATTAAAGAGCAGAATAATGAAAAAATATTTAAAATTTCTTGATTTAGATTTGACCATCAGGAAGAATATTCTAAAATTCATAAATCATTTTGATTATTGAAATACTTAAACCTACAAGAATATATTTATGATTATATTATTGTAAATAAATTAGAATTATCATCTTTAAAAAATATTGATTTAATTATAACTTTAAAAGAATGAGAAACTACAGGTATCTTTAATGATAGAAAAAAGGATCTTGTTTTATATGAATTATTTATTAATTGAGATAAAATTTACGAAACTACCTCTGATTAAAATTTTAATACTTTTTTAAAAAAATGATTACAAAATATATAAATGTTTTTAATAATATAAAATATAGTGATATTGGATGATTTGACTTAAATAAAGAAATAAACGATCTTGTTTTTGTAGACAATAGTTCTATATTAATAAATGCTTGAGCTTTATCAGAATTATTAAAAAACAAAAAAAATATTGTTTTTATTAATGAAAAGGAGTGATTAGAGCATACTCTAACTGATCTTAATAAATTACAACAAAATTTGAATAATATTAATATTATTAATGAATGAACTATTGCTGATTTTATTAATTCTACTTTTTTATGAAAAAATATTTATAGTTATGAGCAAATTGAAAATTTATTTTTAAAAAAAGATTTTTCCTTTTTAAAAGATTTATATTCACATTTTAGAGAAGAATTAAGTAATTATAAAACAATTAATATTAATAATCGTATTGTAAATACAGAAGATTATATTAAAAACTTAGAATTAATTGAAAAAGATTGATCTCCTAGATATAATATAATAGAAAAAATTAATCAACTTATAAGTGCTATTATGTTAATTACAATACAAAATTTAAAAACAAAAAATTCTGATATATTTGAACATTATTATCAATATAAAAATAATAATATTGATAAAACAGAATTAATTAAACAGGCCCAAACAGATATATTAAATATAAACATGGCAAAAATGTTTATTGCATTAATATATCAAAACCTTATTTGAAATATTAATTGATTAGAACAAAAAGATCCTAAATTTAATTTATTCTTTAGTTATTTTAATAATTTACAAGCTATATTATTAAAAAAAATAGAAGAAATTCCATTTATAAAAAATATATTTAATGATTCTGGTGAGAATATATCAGAATATATTGAACAAATATTTAAAGATCCTAAAGAAATTGATAGATATATAGAACTCTATAATAAATACCCATTGATTTATAGCAATGTTGATAAACTTATTAATTCAATTAATGAAGAATTTATTACAGATTTTATTTTTATGATAATCACATTTGAAAATAAATTATTTTTCTCTTTTTTTGAATTTAAAGATGATTATAAAAAAAATTTATTAATATATCTTTTATCTATTATATATAAAAAAAATATAGAAAATTATACTTTATCTTTTTGGGACGAAGCTATTTTTTATACTTTTTTATCTAATTTTATTCTATCAAAATAAAAAAAATACTTATTTCTTTAATGGATAAGTATTTTTTTTATTTGTAAATAATTATTTTAAACATATGGAAAAAGAAGAAATAATAGATTTAGATGATTTAGATAGAGAAATAGATCTTATAAAAGAATGAACTGATCATCAAAAAATAGATAATTCTTCTGAACAAGAAAAAACCTATAAATTAGTAACGGTACAAAAGGAATTTTTAAGAATTAAAGTAATGGGGATAATAATTTCTGTTTTTTTGAAATTATTATATAAAATATTTTTTTTATTAATTCTTTTCTTTTCTTTAAAAATTCCTGTAATTAAACATTTTATTTTGGATGTTTATTTCGCACATTATTTATTCTTCTTTATGTTTATATTATTTACTATTGATATTATTTTTGTTTTTACTAAATTCATGGCAGATGTTCAAGAAATTTTAATGGAAAATATTTATATAGAAGTAGTTACTAAACAAGAAAAGGTAATGCTTAATTAATAATACTTATTTTATAGTATTATTAAAACTTTATATATTTAATTATTTTATTTATAATATGTTACTTTATTTTAATTTAGTAAAAACTTTTGATAAATTATTAGTGAAATTTAATGATTATCCTAGTTTTTTAGATAAATCTGAACTAGAAAAATATAATATTATTAAAGAATTATGGGGGAAAGTTGATAAATCAAAAAAAGATATCTTATCAACAATCATCAGTGATAATTTGATTATTAATAATGATTATTTTTGAACAATACCTTTAAATACTATATATTATGAATATAAAAACTATTTGAATAAAAATAAAATAAATATTCTGTATGCTGATCCTAATGAAATAAAAGATGATGATATTTGTATAAATGAGAAGGTTAATATATATTTGACTTTTAATTATAATGAAATAGATCCAAGTCAGGATATAATAGACAGAACATTATTTAATTTTATTTCTTCTATTATTTTATGATATAATATTAATAGTATTAATAACTATAAAATAATGAATTTATTAATGTTCCAAGAACAAGATAGTGATTTTACTATTTATAATGTTAAATCTCCTTTTAATAATATTAAAGAATATTTATCTTTATTAAATTTTATTTCATGATGAATAAAATTTAATACTGACCTCCTTTCAAAAATATTATTAAAAAATAATACTAAAATTCAAAATAAAATTATTAATAAGCTTATATTACAAAAAAATATAGATTTTAATTCATTTGTGAAGATTACATGAATAAATAAAGAGTTAATATTATCTCAAGAATTATGAACACTAATATATAATATTGATCTTACTGATAATAATTTTAATTCAAAAAAGGAAATATATAAAACAAAACTGTGAATTGAAAAAGATCAAGATTTGTTTTATATGTTGTATCTTTATTTATATGTTAATTTTAAATAAAAAATATGTTTAAAAAAATTCTTCTTTTTATTATTAGTTTTTCTTTTTTACTATGATTTTATAGTAATACATTTGCTAATGATACTTCTGATTTAAAGATAAGTATAAACCACATTTTAAATAATACTAATGATAAAGTATTTGTTTCTAAAATGTATTATAACCATCAAAAAGAAAAATGTATGATTATTGTTACAAAAAATTATCAAGGGGACTATACTCTAAATTATTTAAGGTTTAATAACCTAACTTTGACATTTAATACTGTAAGAGAATATCACTTATATAATAAAAATTTTTATCAGAAAAATTTATTTATATTTGATAATAATTTTTTATATATAGAATCTGGAGATAATTGAAAAGTATATTTTTATGATAATAAAAGAAAATATATTTTAGATAAAAGTCGTATAAATCAACTTTTCAATACTGATACTTTATGAACAGATAAATCTTGAAATCCTATTTATTATTGAATTCATATAATTAATAATGTAGTATCTAATAATAATTCAATATGAGTTTATAAAAATTATTCTTTTCAAACTACAAATAATATTAGAAACTTACTTTTAGGTAATACTTGATATATCTGAACTAATAAAAAAAATATGAATTTATATTATCAAAATTGAACATTCTTTTTTTATAACATAAATTTAACTAGATCAACTGTTCAACCAGTTATAAATTCTAATGTTCCAACAAACTTCGTATTTTCACAAAAAATAAGTCAATTTTGATATAAAAATATTTTTTGCAAATGAAAATCACATAACTTTCTATTAATTTTTAATTTAAAATATCAAGCTGTTAATATCTTTCCTTTAGAAAAAATAGATGAACAAGGTAATAAAACAAGAGATTGTTATTATGATCGTCAGAATATGTCCTTATTATCTAAGGCTATATGGGCATGAATAAATAAAACACATTGATTATTAATGTATGAAACTGCTGATAATTCTAATAATGATAATTTTTTAAAAATTTATTCATTAGATGTTGTTAATTGAAGAATTGTAGCTAATGAAAGATATCAAACTAAAGTAATAGATCAAATGCCAATAAATCCTAATATGATTTTAGATCAAAATTATAAATATAAATATTATAATAATAGAAAATATACTAATTTATATGAAAACTCAAATTTTATTGCTTTTTATTATAAAAAAAATGTATATAACACTTTACTTATAGAAAACAAACATACTTGAGCAGTTACAGAATTTAAAGATATTTTAAAATTAAAAAAAATATCATCAAATTCTTTTGATTGAAAAGCCAATTTAGTTATTGCTTATTATAAAAAATTATCTTGAATTGAAAAGTTAGAAGTATCTAAAATAGATACAGATAATGTGGTGACTTCCTTAGCTACTATGAGTAAAAGCTCAAAATTATCTTATCTTCATCATTGAATTTTTACTAATATATTTTCGATAGTTAATCCTAATCTTCTTTATTATAAATATTTATGATATTATAATATTACTTGACATTTAGTGACTACTAAAAATAATCAATTTTTCTTAGATTATAAAATAGATGGAAATAAATTTATAAATTTCATTTTAAATAAACAAAATTATACAAGCAAAATTAATCAATTCCTTTCAACTTATCTTATTAAATGATTAAATATTACATCAATTAATTACTTAAAATTATTAGATGATGGATATACCCAAATTAATTTTACTTATAACAAAGAGGAAACAACTTATACAACTCAAAAAGATCCTAAAACTCATAAACTAAAGAAAATTCCTCATACAAAAAAAATTAAATGAGAAAAAAATATTTTATTTACTTTATCAAGTTTTATAGAACTTCCTGAATTAAAAGATTGATTACAAAAAATAATTGTCTTTCCTAAAAATGAAAAAATATTAGCTATCTATAAAAATAAAATATTTTTAATTGATATAAATAATAAAGCTTCCCACGAAATACCATTATCTACAAATAATGATATTATTGATACCCTTAAATGATGAGAGTCTTCAATTAATTTTATTTGATTAAAACAAAATTCAATTTCAAAACCTATTATAAATTATTATAATTGAAATATTTATATATTAACAGTTAATGGTGTTCAAAAAATAGATGTAGAAAATTGAAATATAGAAAATATTATTGATGGTAATATTCAAAAATTTTATGATTATAATTGACATATTATTATATATAATATGGATAATATGTGAAAAAATAATATTTATATTGATTATAAAAAAATAATATCATGATCTTATTTATGATTAAGAATTTATAATAATATGATGTTATTGTTTAATAAAAAAGATATATTAGTTATACTTATAAAAAAAAGATTGGAAATGGATAAAATTATAAAATTTAATACAGTTATTGATAAGTATATTTTATCTTTAAATAATCCTGTAACACTATATTATTATAATTTATTTAAAGATGTACTTTATAAGTTAAATAATGTTGTAGCAGATAGATCCATTATAATGAATTTATTTTATAGATATTATATAAATAGCAAAAATGCAAAATAATTTAATTGTTCAAAATATTAATAAAATATTAAATATAATTGATAAAAATAAGAATAAAATAAAAATAATAGATTTGAATATTTCTTGAGTAAAACTTAAAAACTGAGATTTCTGAAAAATAAAACAAATTCAAAAGAGATGAAATTTATCTTTAGTAATTGACAATAAAAAAATACTTGAATTTGAATATCAATTATAATAAAGCTAAAATAATAATAATTTTAATTAATTATCATATTAATAATGAATGAAACTGAATATAATATAGATACTTGAATGTTAAAACAATATAGTTTAGAATTTAAAAAAAGGGATGAACAATATGTAAAAGAAAATACTACTCAAGTAGATTTAGTATTAAAAAAAATGAAAGAACAAGAAGCTAAAATTAATAAATGAAATAATGATGAACTTATGAATATTATGGTTTATATTTATAGAGATATTTTTTGAAAACAAATTAAAAGTTGATTGGCTTTAAAAATTAGAGAAATTAATACTTTGTTAAGTGATATCCTTTTTGTTTTAGAAAAAAACAAAAATAAAATAAATAAATATATTACTCAATGAACAAATGCAGAATTTAAAGTTAATATTTTATGAAAAGAATATAAAGGTAATTCTTTAGATTTAGAAGAAAAAAATATTAGAGCAATTTATTATGTTTATTATTTATTTAATGAATTAGAGGTTATAAATTCTATTACTGATTGACTAGATCAAATAATTGATTTTACTTTCGATAACGATTTATTTTATACAAAGATTGAGGATGTGTTACATAAAATAGCCTATTTTATTATTTTATTAGAAACTGAAACTGAAACTGAAACTGAAACTGAAACTAATGATACTGAAACTGATATTACTAAAACTAACTTTAAAAAAATTACTTTAAGTAATACTATTAAACAAATATATTTAATTACTAATCAAAAAATGAAAGAGTTTATTACCTCATATAATAAAGTTAAATCATTTGATCTTGATATGAAATCTATTACAGATTATATGAATAGATATATAAAATTTAAAGATGTATTAGAATTATATTATAACAAATTATATAATCAAGTAATAGAAGTAGATATGAGTTTTCAGTTTTATATTAATAATAAACAATAATAATATGGCATTCTTTTGAAAAGCTAAAACAGAAGTTGAAAATGAGACAATAAATAATAATTCACAGCAAGATAAAGTACAACCTGGTGAAGAAATTAAAATAAATGTTGAATCTTCTGAAAAATTAAAAATTATAGAATATTTTACAACAAAATATACTTATCCTGAAAGTGTAATTAGTTTAAGACAATTTAAAGAAAAATTTATTAATTTTATTATTGAAATTGTTTTAAAAGAAAAAAAGTTAAGTTGAAAATCTTTAGAAGAGGAAAAACAAAAATTATTTGATCATTATGATAATATTTTTGAAATTGTCCTTTTTCACAAAAAATGAATTTCTCTTTCTATCTATAATGTAACTCATATTAGAGAAATAGGAGGATATTTACGTCAATATATAAAAAAATATATTACTGAATTAAATATTAAAACACTTCAAACATATTATCAAACATTATATGAATTATGATATAATGTTCAAGAAAATTATTTGGATGATCCCTCAAAACTAAAAGAAATAGCAGAAATGACAGCTAAAATATCAAATAATGATTCTTCAGCTTCCTGAAATCAGGTAAATATAAAAGAATTGCTTTCTAAACCAATTGAAATTATATACTCATTTAATATATGATATATCTTTTTATCAAAAAAATTCTTTAAAGAATTAAAAACACAAATTGAAGAAATATACAAAAATGAAGAAGAACTTATGTCTAAGCTATGAACAAATGGGGCAGCATGAATAGATTGATATTTACAACAAATAAAAGAAAAATTTCAAAATTGAAGTGCTTCTGAAAAAGAGTTAATAGAAGAGGCAGAAAAATTTGTAGATGTAATATTAAATGTTTTAGTTAAAAGATATGGAGCTTCTGATATTGTATTTTGAACATATTCTTGAACAGATAGACCCTCTTGAAGAATATTATATAAAGCTTTGGGAAAGACTAAACCTTTTATAGATGATATACCTTGAAACTTCTTTATTAGATTAATTAGGATTTTATGATTAAAAGCTAATTTTGAAATTAAAAATGATGAATATCAATATTCATGAATTATTCAATCTTTTCCTATTAACGCAACTAAAAGAGTGAATTTTAGAACTGAAGTTTTTCAAGTCTTATCAAAAACCCATTTAGGATGACCTATGCCTTTTGCCGTATTAAGAACCCTAGAATGATGAAAATCAAAAACCTTAGAAGAATTAAATTATACAGAAGAATTTATTGCTTCTGTTAGAAGCTTAACTAGAAATAATAAGCAATGAATTATTATTGTTTCTTGACCAACTGGTTCTTGAAAATCTACATTATTGTATTCTATTATATCAGAATATTCTGTTCAACTCCCTGATAGATTAATTTATTCTATTGAAAATCCAGTAGAAAAAGATTTAAATTTATGGAATTTTGTTCAGATGGAAATTGACCCCGCTAAATGAATGGAGTTTAAAACATGATTAAAATCTCTTATGAGAATGGCCCCTGATGTTATCTTTGTTTGAGAAATTAGGGATAAAGAAACTGCTATGGCAGCTTTAGAAGCAGCTAATACATGACATTTAGTCTTTGCTACACTACATGTTAATAATTCACTAGAAATCCCTACTAGACTTGAAGATCTAATTCAAGATCCTACTAAAATTTCAGAATTAAAGAATTCTTTAAAAGGTGCGGTGGCACAAAGACTACTTCCTGTATTATGTCCTAAATGTTTACAAACAGAGGATAATGTATTATCTTTTCCTGAAACTTTACAAAAAGTTAGATGAGTCGATTATTTTGATCAATTAAAACAATTAGACCATCTTCATATTACTTGATCTTGATGTAATGAATGTAAAGGAATGGGAACAGTTTGAAGACTTCCTGTTGTTGAAATTATTCCTTATAATAAAATTCTTAATAATAAAAAAGAAATATATATGTATCTTAAGCATACTATTAACTTTAAATCTATGTTTTGGTATGCTGTAGAACAAATGAAAAATTGAGCTAAAGTCGATTATAAGGATGTTATATGATTGTATGATCCTATTACTGATATTCAAAATATTAATCCTGAATACATTTAATTATTATTTTAAATTATGAATAATATAAAAAAAAATATCTATTCTATAGAAAATAGAAAAATCTTCTATTTTCTATTTTCTATTTTCTTTTTAATTATTATTTTAATAAGCGGGTTATCTTATTTTAAAGTCAAAAAAGATAATGGTAATATTAATTCTAAAGAATATAATATTAAACCTTTAAACAACACTATTCAAACGGTAAATTTATTGAAACAAAATAGTAAAAATTCTAAAAATAAAATAAAGGGAGATATGTGAAATATTACAATAGTTAAAATAAATCCTTCTAATATCTTTAGAAAAAATAAGAAACAAGATAATAATTCTATAAATAATAAAACCCCACAAAGATTAATATTAAATGGAAAAAATTATAAACATATTCCTAATGATAAATTAACTATTAAAAGACAAGAAGTTGTCGCTAACCAATGAAATTTGTTATTTGAAAATTTAATTTCTAATATTAATACTTTTAATATAAAAAATAAAGATAAATGAATCTCAATTAAGTATAATAAACTTAAAATATTGACTACAAAAAATCAAATAATAAAAGTCCTTGCTAATTATTTAGTTTTTAAAAAAGGGGATGACTATAGTATTAAATGATATTTAGATAAGAATCAAATTGATTTCATATCTTTTATTCAAAATATTAATGGATTATTATCAGATGTCTTATGAGCCCCTATTTTTTATTTAGATTTAGATGTAAAATATCTTAATAATATTCATATTAAACAATATTATAATTGAAAATGACTTATGTATGACAATATTCTTAAAAAAAAGTTAGAAAAGATACTTGATTCTATTAGAAAAAATGAAAAGATAACAAATCCACAAGATAAAAGAATAAAAAGGGAAAAGGATTATCTTATAAATCAGTTTTTATTAAAATATTTGTCTGAATTAAAAATACAATCTATTAATTTAGATAATAAACAATATAAAGGTTATAATACTTTAATTACTATGGCTTTATTATTAAAATTAAATATAGATAAATATAGTTTTTATTTAAATAAAAAAGATATTATTAATATTGTCTTTAAAAAATTAATAAAAGATATAAATAATATGAATATAGTTGAGTGGAACAAGAAAGAAATAATTTATTATATTAATAAAAATTATTAATATGAAGTTTAACTCTTATTATACTCACAGAAATGTTTAAAAAAAGTTAATATAATTTTTTTCAATAAAAGAATACTATAATAATACTTATTTAGAATATAACAATTTATATATTTATTAAATATAACTAATTAATTAAATGGTTAATTTTAGAAAATTAAAAGATACCCTTGTTATAACAAAAAAGAGATTTTCTAATAGTCAAAAACAATGAGTTATTAAACAAAATGTAAAAAATAAGGATATAGCCTATAATGGTTTATTAAAAAAAGATGATTTAGGTTTAGATAATGAATTAGAAAATGATAATTTAGATCTAGAAAAAGATAGTTGAACTAATGATTTAGAAGCAGATGATTTAGATTTAGAAAAAGATAGTTGAACTAATGATTTAGAAAAAGATGATTTAGATCTAGATAATGAATTAGAAAAAGATGATTTAGATCTAGAAAAAGATAGTTGAACTAATGATTTAGAAGCAGATGATTTAGGTTTAGAAGCAGATGATTTAGGTTTAGAAACAGATAATTTAGATTTAGAAAAAGATGATTTAGATTTAGAAAAAGATAGTTGAACTAATGATTTAGAAGCAGATGATTTAGATTTAGAAAAAGATGATTTAGACTTAGAAAAAGATAGTTTAGGTTTAGATAACAATTTAGAAAAAGATGATTTAGATCTAGATAACAATTTAAAAAAAGAGAATTTAGATAATGATGATTTAGAAACAGATAATTTAAATAATGATAATAATGATCTAAAAAATAATGATTTAGATTTGGATAATAATGATTCAAAAAAAGAAAGTTTAGGTTTAGATGATGTCAATATAGATGACAGTGTAAAAAATAATGATTTATTAAATATTGATAATACTAATACTAATACTAATACTAATACTAATACTAAACAAAAAAAACAAAATTTAATTTGAAAAATTAAATCATTATTTTCAAAACCTAAACCAGATAATATTAATAATACAAATGATCAAAAAAATGAAAATCTAAATAATGTTGAATACTTAGAAAATGCTAAGATTAAATTATATTCTATTGTTTGAATATTAATATTATTAATTATTACTATATTAGGGTATAATCTATTATATTTTTCATGAACTAATTATAATTTATATAAGAAATATTTAAAATCAAAATTAATCAATAAAAATAAAGTAAATTATATTGTAAAACTAGATAATAATTATAAATGAATTAAGACGATGCTAGATAAAAATGATTTAATACTAATTCAATCTTCTTATTTTAAAGAAAACATTATTCAACATTTATATAATATGATAAAGGTTGTTAAGGAAAATAAATGAAATGAAAATGATCTTGTAACAAAAATTAATTATAAATCAAAAAATATAAGTGTCACCGTAAATGATGTTAAATATTATGATACAATTAAAAATATATTATTGTCTTTAAGACAATTTCAAAGATATTATATTATAAATGATGTTTGAATTACAATAGATAGAAGAAGTAAAAAATACACTTTATCTTTAATGCTTACACCTATTTATTCATTATATCTTAAACAATAAATATAATGAATATTATATTATAAAAATTTATATATTTAAACAAATATGATGACAATAAAAAAACAATCTTTTGATTTTTTACTGAAAGATTCAGAAAGATCTTTAATGGAAATTATTGAAAATTATAATACTATGGCTGAAAATCATAGTGATTTAGTTAATAAAAGTATTGAATTCCTTAACAAATATGAAGAATATACAGAAATCCAAAAAATCTATGAAAAACAACAAATGGAAATTCAAGAAAAAATTAGTATGATTAATAATAAAATGAACTGACTAAAAGAAACGGATGAAAAAAAACAACAAAAAAATGAAGAAATGAAACTAATTCTTGAAGGTATAAAAAATATTATTGGGGACGCAGTCGGGGATGAAAATATTGTTGCTGAAGAACAAAATACAGAGGATGTCATTCAAAATGAACCTGTGCCTGAAAAAGAAAAAGTGTTATCCTTATCTTGAGATAATGAATTAGAAGAGGATGATTTAGAAGAAAATAATGAGAATAATTTAGAAGAGGATGATTTAGATTTAGAAAATGATGAGGATAATTTAGAAGAAAATAATCTAGATTTAGAAACAGATAATTTAGATCTAGAAGATGATGAGGAGTTAGAATTAAAAGATCAAAAAGAAGAAACTGTCGCAGAAATTAATAAACCAGATATTCATTGAGAAGCAAACGCTAACTTAGATTTAGATGTTGATACTGATGCTACCATCCGTGCTGACTGAAAAATAGATTGAAATCTTGATGTGGAAATGGAAACTGATAAATCTGCTAATATTAAATTAAAATCAAAAGCAGAAGTTGAATGAATGGATGATATGGGTGAAATGTCAGTTGAACATACTATTCAACCTGAGGTAAAAGTTGAAATAAATAATGTTGAGGCTAATTGAATAGAGGGAAGTACAACTGGTAATTGAGATGAGAACTGAATTAATGATAAAAAAGAGATAAAAAAGACAAAAGCAAATTTAAAAAAAGAAGATAAAGTTAAAGAGCTTAATAATAAAATAGATGATATGTCTGATATAGATGATCTTGCTTTAGAAGATCTAGATATTGATGATGATCTTATTACAGAATCTGAAAATGTAAAAAATGAAGTGAAAAATTGATTGAAACAAAATTTAGATAAATTAAATTTTTAATTGTTAAACAAAACCCAAAATGTGAAAAATGGTATTATTGTTACTAAATTTTGTGTTTTGAATTTTATTAATTTCTTCAGCATTTTCTGGAATTAAGTTTTGGCAATGAATGACTAATAGTTGATTAAAAGATTATTATAATTCAATGTCAGATAAAGATGTGGCTTTTTCTATGGGATATGTTATTTATAGAAATTATATGCAACAATTAAGATCGTTATCTATATCTACAAATTCTGTAATCACAAAAATAGATTATTCTAATTTAAAAGCTCAATTAGCTAAAATGCCTACAAATCTAGTAACCCCACAAGAAATTAAAAGTACAAATATAATAGAAAAACAAAAACATTTAGAACTACCAAAACATTTAATACTACCAAAACACATTAAATAACTCCCTATATTATAAAATACTTATTTAATGTGTTAATATTATTTACTTTATAAACAAAGACTAAAAATGTTATGAACATTATTAATGATAACAACATTATTTAACTCAACACAAACATCTACAACATTATATTCTAAAGACCCTATTACAGCAGGAAAATATAAAGTTGCTGTTCATGCTAATTCACCAATTGTTAAAGCAACTAGTGATTATTGAAGTTGTAATGTAGCAGGACAAGATGCTGTTTGTAATATAAATGTTCCTTGAGGAAAATCAAATCTTTTCTTAACTACATTTAAATTACAGAAAAGAGCAGATAATCATTATATAGTTGATTTCTCTAATACAGATAGTACTATTAGACCTAATCCATCTATATTTAATAATAAACAAGTATATACTTGAGCTACAAATACAAAAGCTACAACTACAGTAACAAATAAAACTATGGCAACAAAAAAGACTTGACTTAGTTTAACATTAATAATGATATTAATGTTAATGTTAATATCAACATATGGACTTCTTAACATAAGAAAAAATTAAAAAAATTTATTTTGTAAAATAATAATATAAATGATAAATAAAAAAAATATTGCCTTAACAACTTTATTATTATGATGATTAGTGTCACAAGTAAGTGCTGATGATTTAAATATTAATGATCTATTAAATTCTGTAGTTTGAACAGATACAACAACAACAAATACAAATACTACGACAACTACATCAAATTCAACTACCTCTTCTACAAATAGTGAAGATAATGCTAAAAAAGCACAAGAATTATGAATTCTTCATGTAATATCAAATAAGCAAGCAACTTTTTCTGATGCTATTATTTGAGCATTAAGAACAAAGATGCTTCTTGATTATAGAGTAGGACTAACAATGTCAGGAAATTCTATAACTTGAAATCCTGTTTTAGATTCATATTTAAACACAGCAAATTTATTATATGATATATCTGTTGATAAAACTAAAGTTTATAAACCTGTTTCTAATGTAATAGTTGCTTCTATTATTAATAAAATTAATAATACAAATATAAAAGCAACTGAATTACCTAATATTATAACTAAAAAAGATTTAGCAATAGCTTTAGTTAAAAGTTATGATAATGATGTGAAAGCTAAATTAACATCATTAGAAAATTGATCTACAACTAATACAAATCCATCTGATACAACTAATACAACTAATACAAATCCATCTGATACAAGTAATACAACTGATACAAATAAAGATGTATTAGGTAGTGCATTAGATGATTTATTATGAAGTGCTAGCAAACCAGACACAACTACTAGTGCTACAACAACTACTAGCGCTACAACAACTACTAGTGCTACAACAGAAAAGAAGGTTTGAATTACAGTTGTTTCTCCATGGGAAATTGATATAAAAACTGATAAACCTGTTAGTACAGCCGTTGTTTTAGATGAAAATAATAAACCACTTACTTCAACTTTAACAAAAACATCTGATTGATATAAATTATCTTTTAATAAAGATTTAACTGGAACAAAAGTTTCAATAAAATTATCAGATAATCAGGATAATGTAATATATACTGGGGACACTAATTTAGAATTTAATAAACCTGTATATATAAAAGTATTAAATCATAGTGCTGTTAAAGGTTATAATAATATAGTAGAAATTGATGTTAAAAAAGCATCACCTGTAACAATAAATCTTTGATGATTATTTGACTTTAATAAATTAGGAGATATCTATATTACAGACAGTAATTTGAAAGAAATTTTTAGTAAGAAAATTAGACAAGACGAACCTATTACAAGGCAACTTGCTGTATGAAAATACTATGTTATTATTGAAAATAAAACTGCTGTAAGCTCAATTTTAAATCTAACTGTAAATAATGTAACAGTTCCTGTTAAATTATATGATTTAAATATGGGTGATGTAGATTTAACTTTTAGTGCAAGTTCTACATGAAATCAAACTATTGATTCAACTACACCTATAAAATTAATCTGGACAGCACAAAATGTTTGAGACCAAGCTGTTAATTTAAGTAAATTTACTATTAAAACAAATGGGTCTGCTAACATTCAAGATATTCCTAATAATGTAAAAATTTGAGTATGGGATTGAACTAATTGTAATGTTAATTCTGATTATACTACAGTAGAAGATTGATCTGATATTGTTTTCTTAGCAAAAGATAATAGCAAAGCTATATCTTTAGGTGTTACACAAACTAAAGATATTTGTGTCTTAGTAAAATGAATCTATGGTGATGAAAATGATAGTATAACATTCTCTAAAGAAACAGATGATCTTTCTACTTTATTCTCAGTGAATAAATATCCTGGAATATATTGACAATCAACTGAGTGAAATTTCTTAGATGGATATGGTACTTATACAATAAAGAGTGCTTCTGTACTATTTACACAATCTAGTGATGCATCTGTAAAAGTTGCTGTAGGAGATAATGTTCCTGTATATCAATGGGACGCACAAATTTTATGACAAGATATAAGAACAAATAGTATATCTTTATCAATTAAAGATCTTACTGCTAATTTCCCAAGTTGAAGTATAGATAATGCTAAATTAATCTATCAACCAGATGGTGGAAAAGAAGAAATTATAGATATTGATACAAATCCTACTTTTAATTGAAATATAGTAACTTTTAATTTTAAAAATACTGTAGATTTATCTAAATGAAAGGGAGTATTTAAGTTAAGAGCAGATATAGCTGACTCATTAGATTGACATAAACTTCAAGTAAATATTGATAAATCAAAAATTTCATTTGAAAATAAGGATTGAGATTATTTTAATAGTTTAACTAGTGTTACATCTCCTGATTTATTAGTATTAAAAGCTGATGTTGATTTTAGTAATTCTATTAAAACTATAAATGGTTTAGTAAATACAACAGAGATTGTTTGAAGGTTTACAATATCTAATTTATGAGCAACTGATCTTACTTTATCTAAGGTTAATGCGATACAAAATATAACAGCTCCATTTGTATGAAAGAAATTTGCTTTAGTATGATTATGAGAAGTTAAGAGTAATACAACTAGTAATATTACATTGAAAGATGTAGATCTTATTAGTGATTATGAAAATATCTTATGACAAACATCATATAGTTTTGCTATTAATAAATCTATAAAAATTTGAGCTGGGCAAACAAAAACATTTGTTATTTTGTGAAAAATAGATTGAACTTGATTACAATCAAATGAACAAATGGAATGGAAGATCCCTGCTAAATGAATAACATTAGTTACTTCATATTGAAGTGCTATGACTAATCCTAATGAATTACCTTTAGATATAATTATTACAAAATTACATTGACAAGCTAATATTGTTTTACATAGTGATGTAGATGATTCAAAAATTAAATCACCAAGTGATAGATATGTATCATTATGAAGAATCTCTGTAGAAGCTAAATATGAAGGAATTAAACTAAATAAATTAACACTAAAAGGTGTTAAAAATTGAACTGAAAATGGATTTATGGATTTAGATAAGATTTATTTAGTTAAAACTACTACTCCTGATTGTAAAATTTCAGATTTTTCTGCTAACAATATAAAATGAGTTTGAATTGTTTGAACAAATGATAAGGTTGTTATTAGTATGAATGAAAAAATCAATGCTATTTCAAATGATAACACAGATAATGCCGATAACACACTTACTAACTATTGTGTATATGGAAGGTTATTAAATAATGAAACTTGATTTACTAAATGAAGTTTTAAACTTGAATTAGCAGATCCATCTGATATGGAAGTTTATGGTTTAAAAACTTGAAATTTATATGATAATACTGCTTTATCTGTTAGTTGAACATGAAGAACAGTAAATTTTTACCCAGCAGTACTTACTTTAAATGATGAAAATTCACCACAATTAATTACAGCGGGAACAAATGAACAATTATTCTTATTTAATCTTCAAAATAAAGATGATAAAAATATAAAAATTAAACAAATTAAATTTGCTGTAACACCAAACCAACAAATTGTATTGAGAAATTTTAAATTAGTTGATAATGTTACAAATAAGGTAATTGCTACTTCATACTTACTTAAAAAAGTATGAACAACATATTATATAGAATTTGATAATATGGATTATATTTTAAATAAATATTATAGTAAAGATTTGAAAATAATGGCGGATGTATTTACATTATGAGGTGGTACAACTGGTGTTGATTGACAAGTTCCTTTAACTGTTAATTGGGGTGATCCAGCAGATGTAAATAATCCAGCTAATAG
>Ga0256829_1000954_pt1 | contig 25288 bp, 29 predicted proteins | sample 131447metaG_FD_185979 | JGI IMG/M metagenome (GOLD analysis project Ga0256829, IMG submission 185979) | Hydrothermal vent microbial communities from Lau Basin, Pacific Ocean - 131-447 | ecosystem: Environmental > Aquatic > Marine > Hydrothermal vents | place: Pacific Ocean: Lau Basin | collected...
ATAATTGAGTGTGACTTTCACATCCCCTTGTACCTCAACACTCACATTCTCAGGTTCAACCATTGCCATGTCAATCGCCCCATCAATGACATCAACAAGGCGATACTCACTAAATTCACTCTTATCTTCTATGCTTGTTACCTCTTCTATAAGGGCAAACTCTGTCACCAAAGCTTCAAGACGAGAAAATATAGAGCTAAAGCGCTTTTTTTGTTTTTCAGAATCTAACATCTGTGTAGCGATTGTCCCTTTTGCAATAGGTGTTTTGAGTTCATGCATTAGGTTACGTAAAAAGAGTGTTCTTGCTGTGAGCAGATTATCTATCTTCTCGCGGGCTGCTTCAAGCTCATTGGCAACAAGTCCTATCTCATCGACACTATTGGTGCGAAAAGAGATTTTCATATCACCATTTCCAAAAAGCGCAATTTTCTTTCTCAAACGAATCAAAGGACGGAGCTTTTGTAAAATCAGCACAAAAGAGAGAGTAATCACCGTAAAAATAGTCGAATAGGCATACATAAGATTCAAATAATTATAGGGCTTTAAATTTTCATCTTTAATCAAAATAGAACCTACTGGCGTTTGCAATCGAAAATAAATAACATTTTCATCCTCAAGCATCGTCGCATTGAGTTGCCCCACACTGTTTTTTCTATACAAACCCTCAGGGCCGAGCATCAATGTTGATTTCACACTTCGGATACCCTCTTTTTTTAAAACAGTCGCCTCTTTGATAATTGCATTTTCTTGTTTTTTATCTTTGACTAAAAAGAGTTTATAAACGGCGAGATTAGCCTCAAGCATGACATTTTCATTTTGTCTTTGCTGATTTTCTTTATAGATTTGAATAATTACTGCATACTTTGTGAAAATATGATCAATGTACTGCTGTTTATTGAGCTTATAAAACTCCCAAAAAATAGCACTTACACTCACTAAAGTTAAAATAAGTGCAAAAAGAACTGTTATCAGTACTCCGTGGTGTCGTATCATATTTTCGGCTTTAAGCTATTTGAGAAGTTTGTAGCCAACCCCGCGAACTGACTCTATGAGTGCTTTATCGCCAAGTTTATTACGAATGCGTCCCACCATAACATCAATACTTTTGTTTGAAGAGTCTTCATTAATTGCATTGACATTGTGAATCAAATCTTCACGCGAAACGACTAAACCCTGCTTGCTGATCATATATGCTAAAATCCCGAACTCTGCGTTTGTGAGGTCAATATTGCGACCTTTATAGGTGATAATCATCGTCTCTTTATCGCATTTAAAATCACTCTTTGTTTGTGTTTTTGCCTCTGTTTTTGCCTCATAACGACGCAAAACGGAGTTGATTCTCGCTTCAAGTTCTCGTGGGTCATAGGGTTTTGGAAGGTAGTCATCGGCTCCGAGTTCAAGGGCTTTTATTTTATCAGTCACATCACTTCTTGCTGAAGAGATAATGATAGGAATATCTTGACGCTCACGAATCGCCTCACACACTTCCAAGCCATCCATACCAGGGAGTGTTAAATCTAAAATCACCAAATCAAAAGGTTCCAACTTTAAAACACTCACTGCCTTAAAAGGGTCATCTTCTGTAATCACTTTAAATGCAAACTGTTCTAAATATTCTGTTAGTATCTCTGCTAATTCTAAATCATCTTCAATCATCAGTATTTTTTGCATGCTTTCTCTCTTTATATTATATTTTGATAAATTCGTGTATAAAACTCACTGCGTGAAAACTGTTTGACTATGTAATCATCCGCCCCTCTCAGCAAGTATTTTGCTGTTTCATAAGAGTTTGCATCTTCTGCTAAAACTAAGATTTTCATCTCTTTGGATGTTTTAGACAATCGTGTCTCTTCTATCAACGACAAGGCATTCACATAAGGCTTGCTATCGTCCACAATCATTAATGCTATCTCTGGATGCAGTTTGAGTTTTTCTTGTGCTTCTTCATTGTTGTTTGCACTGATGACCTTAAACTTATGAAGGCTTAAATTTTGTTTTAAGTAAATGTTATAAATATGCGAATCATTAACGATTAAAATAGTGGTTTTTTTATTCTCTTTTAAACGCTGGAGTCTTTGCATAGCTTGGTGTGCATTATGGTATTGTTGTTTTATAATGTACTCTGCAATCTGTGCCCCTTCAAAGGTTTCAAATGTATCTTCATCCAGCTCTTGAATGTAAACAATCGGCGCAATATTATGCTTATTTAAGAGGGCTATAATTTCACCGTTTGGAGCATCTTTGAGATTATTATCGACAACAGCAAATTCATACCGTGTTTTTGAAAGTTCTTGTTTTGCTTCTTTGTATGTTCCTGTAAGCACATACTCAAACTCTTTATTTGCGTCGAGGATTTCTTTAAAAACTCCTCGCCCAATGTTACTTCCTTCAACTACTAAAAGTTTTGACATAGGCAGACTCCACTAAACTAATATCCTTGTAACATTATAGGCAATAAATGCTAAACTATAGGCAACAATCGAAGTAAATGCTAAAAGATAGAAGAAATAACGAATTCCTCCAGCTTCACGGGTAAAGACAACAGAGGCTGCTAAACAAGGCAAATAAATCATAATCACCACAATAAACGCAACCGCAGAAGCAAAAGAGATATTTTTACTAATCGCACCAACTAAAGTATTGTCACCTTCTGTAACATCACTCCCTAGTGAATATAAAACACCAAGAGTAGAGACCACAACCTCTTTGGCTGCCAAACCTGTTTGCAAGGCAACACTCATTTTCCAATCAAAGCCAAGGGGTGCAAAAAGAGGTTCAGAAAATTTTCCAATACTCCCTAGATAACTCTGTTCAAGCAGCTCACTTGAGCGCTGATTTGCAAGTTTTTGCTTCTCGTTCGCACTACTTGCCACAGCAATTTTTTGTGCATACTCTGCCTCTAATGCAAGATTATGCGGATAATTACTTAAAAACCAAACCAGCATAGATGCCCCAGCGATAAAAGTCCCCGCTTTTTTCAAGTACATCATCGTTTTTGTCAGCACTGTATGCCAAATAAGTTTAAGAGAGGGCAATCTATACTTTGGCATCTCCATCACAAAAGGCTCATCCACTCCTTTAAACGCAGTCATTTTTAAAACTTTGGCAGCAATTATCCCTATCATCGCACCACTAATGTAAATAATAAAGAGAATATTTCCAGCCATTTCAGGCGAGAAAAAAGCACCTGCAAAAAGAACATACACAGGAAGTCGTGCACCACAAGACATAAAACCAATAATAAAAAGAGTTAAGAGTCTATCTCTGTCATTTTTTAAAATCCGGGCAGACATATAAGCAGGAATAGAGCATCCAAACCCCGTCACAAGCGGAATAAAACTCTGCCCATGCAGACCAAATTTATGAAAAAATCCATCAAGTAAAAAGGCAACACGTGACATATACCCTGTACTCTCTAAAAGTGCAATCCCTATAAAAAGTATAATGATATTGGGCACAAAAAGCACCACAGCCCCTACCCCTGCAATAATGCCATCGACGACAAGTGAGCGAATATCTTCATTGCTTATAGTAGCACCTACTGTATCACCCAGCCAGCCAAAAAAAGCATCAATATAGTCCATAGGAATCGCACCCACTTCAAACGTAAGCTGAAAAAGGCTCCACATAAAAAAGAGAAAAATCGGAATTCCAAAAAGAGGGTGAATTAAAACACTATCTATCTTTTCTGTAATGGTTTTTTTCTCTTGTTTTACTTTTTGTTTGAGTACCTCAGCAACAATACCACGGTTAAAAGAGGCATACTCCTCTGCAAAAGCCTCTTTGACATCATCACTATCGTGGTGGAGTTCAATATGCTTAGAAGCCTCAATCAAAATCGGTTGCAGTTCTGTCCAGATTGGGTTATCATGCAGTTTTTCATAGGTTTTTTTATTGTTTTTAAGCAGATTAATCGCTATGTTTCTGTAGCTGTTTTCAGATTGGAAACGGTGCTTGTCAAGGTACCACACTATTTGTGCGATCTCCTCTTCAACAGGTTCGCTAAAAACCAACTTTGGTTTTACTTTTTTATCTTGATGTTTTTGCAGCACGGTATCAATGAGTGCTTCAATGCCCTCTTTTGTTACCGCTGAGACTTTCACACAAGGCACACCCATGAGTTCAGACATATACTCTGCGTTTATTGCTATGCCTTCTTTTTGTGCTTCATCGCTCATATTGAGGGCAATAACCACTTTTTTACTCATAGTGAGCAATTCAGCTGTGAGTTGGAGATTTTTTGTCAGGTTTGTCGAATCGACAACATTAATAATAACATCATACTCTTCAGCACACAAATAATCATGTGTCACCCGCTCTTCTATTGTATAATCCGTAAACGCATAGGTTCCCGGCAAATCAACAACCGTAAAGTTATAGCCTTTATAGTCAAACAAAACCTCTGTTTTATCGACCGTAACCCCAGAAAAGTTCCCTACATGCAGATGTGCATTAGAAACGGAGTTAATAAGCATACTTTTGCCGACATTAGGTTGTCCAACAAGAGCTACTTTAATGTGTTTTGAGATGACAGGACAGCTTTTTTCTTCCATTAGAGTGCCTCTACTGCTATAAGCTCTGCTTCTTGTGCTCGCAGGGCTAAACGCATCTTCCCTACTTTTACTTCTATCGTCTGTTTGGCAGGAGCCTGTTCTAAAACTTCTACAATCGCTTCTTTCATGAGTCCAAAAGAGATTAATCTCTGTTTGAGCTCATCTTTGGCATGGAGCTTGTGTACTCTTACTTTTTCCCCACGCTCACACTCTATCAGTTTTTTCATGCTACTCTTCTTCTAATTTATTTTTGTAATGATAATGAATATCATATTAAATTAAGATAAATATTTCTCTAAATATGAATAATTAATGTATAATTATAGCACTAATTTTAAGAAGAGGTATTTATGGACTTTTTGTATAAACCATCATCACACTTTAACTTAGCCAACCTGTTTACTTTTGTAAACATTACAGCAGGGCTTCTGGCAACCTACAACATTACACATAACAATTTTGTTTTTGCTATTATTTTAGCTTGGATTGGAGGAGCATTTGATATTTTCGATGGCAAAATTGCACGAAAATATAATCTTTCTAACGAATTTGGCATTCAGCTTGATAGTTTTGCAGACTTTTTGAGTTTTGTTCTTGTGCCTGTCTTTTTAATTTTTCAAGCTGTTTACTCACCACAACTGAGTGGTTTGAGTATGTTTCTTGCGGGTGTTGTGAGTATCGCTTATGTCATCGCAGGGCTGCGACGTTTAATTCACTTTAACATCAATGCAGATGCAGGTGAAGTCGATAAGTTTTTTACAGGAGTACCAACACCCCTTGGTGCCATTCTTTTATGGCTTGTCTATCTGAGCAATGCCTATGCAATACTCTCAGACTTTAGCGTGGTCATTCTCATGGCAATCATTGCATGGAGTCTGAATTCTACACTTAAAGTACCCCATCCATAAACGCTTATTTTGCGTTTACGGCGTATCTTCCACTTCCAAGTAAAACAACAAGCAAGCTCATCACAAAGAAAATGAGCGGAGGCTCCATCGCAAGTCCTCCATACTTGGCAAGTGAAAATGAAAAACCATACGCTAAAAACATTGCCATAAGCATATTAATCCCCACAACAACAGATGCAAGGCGAGCATACAAGCCTAAGATGACAAATATTGGAGCAATCAACTCTCCCACATACACACCATATGCAAGTAACTCCGGTAAGCCTGCTGAATGGAGCATAGACTTCACCCCGCCAATTCCATGAATCAGTTTATGAATCCCATGAAAAAGCAACAAACTTCCCAAAGTCAAACGCAAAAGTAACTTTGCTATTTCACTATTTTGCAACATTTAATCTTCCTCTTTTCTCAATTTACAATCACCTATTGTGATACTTTTTCCAGACGAAATGGCTTCTTTAATGTAACGCAGGGTTCCTTGTGGATCCGCGTCCCCAATCTCTTCAATAATAATTTTTAACACTTCTGCTTCACTCGTTTGTCTCCAAACTTTTTCATAATAATATCGTGTTTGTATTTTCATAGACAAATCTTAGCGCAAAATCAGACTTGCACCAATAAAAAGATGCTCACTTGGTATATCTTTTACATACAAATACTGCACTTGAGCACTTTTTGCATCTTGCACCTTAATGTATCCCTCTTTTCTTCGCCGTACTTTTTGTATTTCCTCTAGTGGTATCGCTCGTAATCCATCTTTGAGGTAGCTCACATGCACATCCCCAAGACTATCTCCGCTGTAATTTTTCACATAAAGACCACTTTGATTGAGCACTTCTAAAATAATCCACTTTTTCTCTTTTTTATTTTTATATTTTTGTTCTAATTGTTGCACATGAGTAAATGTAGTCTCAACTTTCTCTTTTAATGCTAAAATTTGTTTTTCACGCTCAGCTTTTTTGGCTTGTAAGGCTGTTTCTTTGGCTCTTTGGAGTGCTTGTGTTTTCTCCTTTTGAACACTTTTTTTATAATCTGTAAATGCCTGCTGCAGTGCTTCTTTTTTTACCTTTATTTGTGTATTTTCCCAAACAAAATAAAGAGTACTGCTCAGTAAAGCAACACTTAGTATCAGCAACACTACTTCCCTTTTTCTCATGCTTCCTCCTCACTTGTTATCGCTAAAGTTTTTTTTGGTTTAATGCCTAATTTTACAATATTTTCTGCACGTTTAATGACATTTCCCTTCCCTGATTTGAGTCTATTCATAGAGGTATCATATGTATCTTGTGCTCTTTGTAAATGCGTGCCCATCTTTTGCATCTCTTCGACAAACAACACAAGCTTTTCATACATTGCCTGTGCTTCATTGGCAATTTTTTGTGCATGCTCTTCTTGTCTTTGCGTTCGCCAAATATGTTCTATTGTACGCAGGGTCACTAAGAGTGTAGAGGGAGAGACCACTAAAATATTTTTCTCATAAGCTTGTTTAAAAAACTCTCCATCTTTTTCTAAAGCGAGTAAAAATGCCCCCTCAATCGGCATAAACAAAAGCACAAAATCAAGGGTATTGATACCCTCAAGTTTTTCATAAGCTTTGGCACTCAGCTCTTTGACATGGTTACCAATACTTACAATATGTGCTTTAAGAGCCTGCTCTTTTTCTTGTGTATCCTCTGCATTTACAAAACGCTCATAGGCAACCAAAGAGACTTTAGAATCTATAATAATATCGCGCTCTTGAGGCATATGGATGATAACATCAGGACGGTATGTTTTGCCAGAATCTGATTTGAGCGAAGCTTGGAGTTCATACTCCACATCTTTTCGGAGTCCTGATTGTTCTAAAATATTTTCTAAAACCATCTCACCCCAGTTCCCCTGCGTTTTGTTCTCTCCTTTGAGTGCATTTGTAAGGTTGTGTGCATCTTGAGAGAGTTGTGCATTGAGCTGTTTTAAACGCAGGAGTTCCTCTTTGAGTAACAAATTATCTTTCGTTTGCACACGGAACTGCTCTTTTGCTTCTTGGGAAAAGTGCTTAATTTGTTCACGAAAGGGTTGTAAAAAGAGTTCTAATTCTGATTTGTTCAGTGAAGAAAACTGTTTGGCTTTATCGTCAAAAATTTTGTTTGAGAGGACTCGAAACTCATTAGAGAGTTCCTCTTTTGCATCTTGAAGTGCCTGCAACTTCTCACTTGCTGATTTTGTTTGTTCCTCATATTTTGTTTGTAAAATGGCATATTCTAGCTGTGTATCAGTTAATTTTTCTTCGACTTCTTTTAAAAGTGTACTTTTTTTCAAATAAAGCCCAAAGCTGAGTAAAAAAGCCAATCCTCCTATAAGTGTTGTCCATAAAAACATATCCATTTGCATCACAATCCTTGAGTATTATAAAATTATTATACTCTTTCTTGGTTAATTTGTAGCATTATAAACTTAACTAATTACAAATATATTTAACTTTAATATTATATGAGTTATTTTTAGATATAATTCCACTTATATTTCAAGGAGAAGGTATCCTATAGACCTTTTTGCAAGGCAAACTTGTATCATCTCCTTGGTTCAAAGGATAATGATGCAAGAAAATGCACAAACAGAAAATACAAACGAAGCGCCAACAATCACATTTGATGATTTAGGTTTAAAAAAAGAGATACTTAAAAGTGTAAAATATGCAGGATTTAAAGTCCCTTCTCCTATTCAAGAAAAAGCCATTCCTGTTGTTTTAGCAGGTCGTGACATGGTCGGACAAGCACACACAGGAACAGGAAAAACAGCTGCATTTGCACTCCCAGCACTCTCAAACATGAAACTCGATGGAAGTGTAGAACTTCTAGTGATTACTCCAACTCGTGAGCTAGCCACTCAAGTAAGTGATGAAATTTTCAAATATGGTCGTAATTTAGGTGTCAAAACTGTTACTGTCTATGGCGGAAGCTCTTACAAACGCCAACTTGATCTTATAGGAAGAGGGGCTTCTGTTGTTGTTGCAACACCGGGTCGTTTACTCGACATTCTCAAACGCAATATGCTTGAAGAGTTTGCTCCTGCAACGGTTGTGCTTGATGAAGCCGATGAGATGCTTGATATGGGATTTTTAGATGATATTAATGAGATTTTCTCTTATCTTCCAACATCACGTCAAACACTCCTTTTCTCAGCAACAATGCCAGCACCTATTAAAACACTTGCAAGTCGTATTTTACAAGACCCTGAATTTATCTCTATCACAAAGGGTGAGACAACAAACACAGACATTGAGCAACTCTACTATGTCATTGATGAGCATGAGAGAGATGATGCCATTATCCGTTTGATGGATAGCGAGGTCAGCAAAAAATCAGTTGTATTTTGTAGAACAAAATCAGAGGTTGATAGACTCTCGAATGTCCTCTCAAACGCAGGCTACCTTGCAAATGGTCTCCATGGAGATATGGAACAACGCCAACGTGAAACTGTCATTAAAGGTTTTAAATCAAACTCTGTAAAAGTACTTGTAGCAACAGATGTTGCTGCTCGTGGTATACATGTTGATAATATTTCTCATGTGTTTAACTACCACATCCCTTTTGATCCTGAATCTTATGTGCACCGTATTGGACGAACTGGTCGTGCAGGAACTAAAGGAAAAGCGATTACACTGCTGACTCCTTTAGAGTTTAAAGAGTTACAACGCATTAAACAAAAAGTAGGAACTTCTATGGCGCATGCATTTGTTCCAAGTAAAAACGATATGCGAGCAACAACTGTTGAAAATATTGTAAAATCAATCGAAGATCAAAAAATCTACGATGAGGCACATAAAGTTTTAGATAGACTCAAAGAGGATATAGATGAAGAGACAATTATATTTAAACTCATCTCTATGATTTTAGATAAACAAGATATTCAAGGTCCAAACAACATCGGTATTGCAGCAGATAAACTCGATGCCATCTTAGCACGTGCTGCACAGCGTGGTGGTAATGGTCGTGGTCGTGGACGCGGGAGAAGTGGCGGTGGCTACAGAGGAAACAACAGAAACAGAAGTGGTGGCGGCGGGAACCGTCACCGTTCAGGTGGTAGAAGTTCTGGTGGTTACAGAGGTAATCGCGACTAAAGTGACAATGCAAAACTCTATCATCTACGAAGACAATCTCATTCGCATCGAAAAAGAGCCAAGTGAAATTCCTTGGCTTAAAATCTTTACAAAAGAGCCTTATAAAGAGTTAGGCGATGTTCCAAAGGCATTACGTTTACGACTTTGGGAGACTTTTGATGTCATTGAAGCAGAGATGAAAGAGTATTATAACCCTACGAAAATCAATATGGCCTCATTTGCCAATATGCTCCCTCGTGTTCACATTCATGTCATGGCAAGATTCAAAGAAGATAGTTACTTTCCCAATCCAATGTGGGGTGAAAAATTGCGTGATGCGAAGCTCAAGCTTCCAAATGAAGAGGAGTTTTATAAAAGAGTTGTGAAGGCTTTAGAAAGAGCTTAAAAAAGCTCTTCTATTTTTGAAGTGGTGCAAAAGGAACGAGTGCAGAGCCCCAAGTAAGCCCTCCACCAAAGGCATCAAGCAGCATCATATCTCCCGCTTGTAAACGCCCACTCTCATAAATATCATTGATAGCCATCGGAATAGAAGCCCCTGAAGTGTTTCCATACTTGTGCACAGTAAGCACTACTTGCTCTTCTTTCATCTTCAGTGCATCACCTACTGCTTTAATGATACGATAGTTCGCTTGATGTGGCACAAAATGTTTAATGGAATCACTCTCAACATTGTTATCAGCAAGAATCTCTTTGACATCTTTTGTGAGTGTGCGAACTGCTACTTTAAATGTTTCATTCCCTTTCATCTGCATAAAACAGCTTCCAGCTTCTTTGTCTAAATCATCATGTGCGGAACCACTGCCACCATTTGGCGTCATAAGGAGGTCTGCATACTCACCATCTGCACCGGTGTGAACATCTACAATGGCTTCTGCTTTGTTCTCAGTCGCAGAAATCACAGCAGCCCCAGCACCATCACCAAATAAGATACAAGTCCCTCTGTCTGTCCAATCTGTAATTGCAGAGAGTTTTTCACTCCCAATAATGAGTACATTTTTTTTCATGCCTGATTCTATAAATGCTTTTGCAATAGAGAGAATGTAAACAAAACCTGTACAAGCAGCACTAATATCAAAAGAGGTTACATTTTTTAAACCAATTTTTGTTGCAATGATTGTTGCGTTTGAAGGCATATTGAAATAATCGGGAGAAATTGTTGCACACACAACCAAATCTATATCTTCTTTTGCTATGCCACTTCGCTCTAGTGCAAGTTCTGCTGCAGCTGCACCCATGTCGCTGTTACGTTCATTATCAGCTGCAATACGACGCTCTTTAATACCTGTGCGTTTATATATCCACTCATCCGATGTATCTACCATCTGTGCTAGGTCATCATTTGTTAAAACTTTTTGAGGAACATAAGCCCCTATTGAACGTAGTGCTGCATAAGCCATTAAGAATCCTTTTGTTTTAGCGCTTCTAATCTCTCGATGATATGTGCATTGACACCTGTATCGACATAGTTAATTGCTTGGTAAATAGCATTTTCAATCGCACGAGCATTACTTTTACCATGACTTACAATTGCACACCCTTTGATACCGATAAGTGGAGCACCCCCTACCTCTGCATAATCAATCTGCTTTTTCAAGAGTTTAAACACTTTTCGCATGAGAAGAGCTCCTGTAACTGCTACAGGAGACTTACGAATATAATCTTTTATAAGTCCCGAAATGGTAGAAGCAACCCCTTCACTCGCTTTTAGTACGAGATTTCCGACAAAGCCGTCACAAGTAATAACATCGCAGGAGCCATTAAAAATGTCACTTCCCTCCACATTTCCTTTAAAACCTTTATAACCTTCAAGGAGTTTAAAAGTTGCTTTGGTAACTTCATTGCCTTTTGAAGCCTCTTCACCATTAGCTAAAAGTCCTATGCTTGGATTTTCAATTTTGAGTAAATCTTCTGCATAGCAACCACCCATAACAGCAAATTGTGCTAAATGTTCCGGTTTTGAATCGACATTGGCACCAACATCTAAAACAACAGAATTTCTTCCCGTTCTGGTTGGCATAAGTGTGACAAGTGCAGGACGAGCCACCCCTTTAAGACGACCAAGGCGTAAGGTTGCAAGTGTCATTGTAGCCCCACTGTGCCCTGCTGAGACAACACCATCTGCTTCTCCATTACGGACAAGTTCCATCGCTTTGTATATAGTACTCTCTTTGCGTTTCACTGCATCTGTCGCATGGTCACTCATAGCAATGACATCATCAGTATCGACAATAGAAATCTTAGCTCTATAACTTTTTGGTAACAAAGGTAAAATTTCTGACTTTTTTCCTACTAAAATAGGTATGAAACGTTCTTTCTTGAGTGCAGCAACACAACCTTTGACAATTGGCTCAGGACCAAAGTCCCCGCCCATTGCATCAATAGCAATCTTTACCATTGACTATTTATACTCGCCAGTTGTAGGGTTAATATGGTGAGGGAGTCTGTAAGTTCCATCTGCATCTTTCACAGGTTTCGCTAAAGTAATTTTGTAATGTGTTCTGCGTTTTGCTGAACGAGAGTGAGATACTCTTCTCTTAGGTACTGCCATAGTATTAAGTTCCTTTCTTTTTAAATTTTAGTTTGAGTTTTGACACTTTTTGCAACGTAAATAGTCGCTTTTGATAAGTTCAATTTCAGAGGCTAAAAGCTCTTCAATATCTACATTACCATCCAATGATTCAACAACATCCAAATCAACATTGTCAAAACCATTATAAATACCATCTGAGAGAAAAAATTCTATCTCCTCATCAACTGGCATTGTATACTCTTGTGCACAAATGTCACAAGGTTTTTCAAGTAATCCACTAAGTTTTGCACGAAGCAAAATTAATTTACCTGAATGATACTCTAAATAACCTTTAAAAATCATTTCCCCAGATTTTACTTCAAAATCAAAAGGTGTTTTGGTTATTTTTCGTAAAGCTATTTTCACAAACAGTACTTAAGAGAGTTCTCTTTGTGAAAAGAAAAATGCTATCTCATTTGCAGCATTTTCAACAGAATCACTTCCGTGAACTGCATTTGCATCTATATTTTCAGCGAAATCTGCACGGATAGTTCCAGCTTGTGCCTCTTTAGGGTTTGTAGCCCCCATTAGATCACGGTTCTTTTGCATAGCATTTTCACCCTCTAAAACTGAAACAACAACAGGACCAGAAATCATAAAATCAACAAGGTCGTTGAAAAAAGGACGTTCTGCATGCACAGCATAAAATGCTTCAGCATCAGCACGTGAAAGTTGTATTTTTCTTGTTGCAGCGATTTTTAAACCATTGCTCTCAAATCTGTCTAAAATTTTGCCTATAACACCTTTTGCAACTGCATCTGGTTTGATTATTGATAGTGTTCTTTCCATAAAATTTCCTCTGAAAATATAAAATTAGAGTGGAATTATACCCAAATAAAGATTGTTTTTAGTTTAAATAAAGATTGTTTTTGATTTTTTAGACGTAAAAGGAGTTATTTTATAGTTTTTGAAACACAAAAAGTGTTTCAAAAAAGGTGTTAGACTACTCTACAACAGGTTCTTTTGCTGAACGTTGTTCTTCTGTAATGTCTTCTCTATGCTCAGAGCTTTCACCAATAGCATCCCAAGTGATACAACCCTCAGTAGGACATGCAGTAGCACAAGCTGGTTCATCATGATGCCCAACACACTCTACACATTTATCACCATATACATAATAAATCTCTTCACCCGTTGGATTATCATCCTCATCTACGATTGCTTCTACAGGACACTCATCAATACAAGCGCCACAGTTAATACATGTATCATTAATTAATACTGACATTTTTTCTCCTCAAAAATTTGATTAATGTACTATACACTTTAGTTTTTTAAAATTAGCTAAAAATGTATAGTTGTTATAACATTGGACAAGAATGTTACACTTTTACAGCCCTAAATAGGCTTTAATTTCCTCTGCTCTATCTGTCTTTTCCCAGCTAAAGCCATCCTCTTCACGTCCAAAATGCCCATAAGCAGCAGTTTTTCTATAAATTGGTTTGAGTAAATCAAGTGACTTTATAATTCCAGCAGGACTTAGATCAAAAAGCTCTTTAACACACTCTTCAATCTTCGCTTCCTCTACTTTGCCAGTTCCATGTGTATCTACCATAATAGAAACAGGCTGCACAACACCAATGGCATATGCCACTTGAATAGTCGCCTTATCGCAGGCACCTGAAGCTACAAGATTTTTTGCAACATGGCGTGCTGCATACGCTGCACTTCTATCTACCTTTGTAGGGTCTTTTCCAGAGAATGCTCCCCCACCGTGTGGGCATGAACCACCATAGGTATCGACAATGATTTTTCGTCCAGTAAGTCCTGCATCCCCTTGTGGCCCACCAATGACAAATTTTCCTGTTGGGTTGATATGAAAAATCGTATTTTCATCCATCATATCTGCAGGAATCACCTGCTTAATAACCTCTTCAATCATATCTTTATGAATCTGTTGTTGGTCAATATTTTCATGATGTTGTGTAGAGATTACCACAGTCTCTACCGCTACTGGTTTATCATCTACATAGCGCACACTAATTTGTGCTTTGCCATCAGGACGTAAGTAAGGAACAATTCCCTCTTTACGCACAAATGCGAGTCTTTGTGTTAAACGGTGTGCTAAGTGAATTGGCAAAGGCATCAGTACATCTGTCTCACGACAAGCATACCCAAACATAAGCCCTTGATCACCCGCACCAATAGCGCCATCTTCTTGATCAACCCCTTGGTTGATATCAGGAGATTGTTCCCCTATTCCGTTTAATACCGCTGCTGCTCTATAGTCAAAACCATAATTTGCATCAGTGTAACCTATCTCCTGAATCACTTCTCTTGCAATCTCTTGCATTGGGGCATATGCCGTCGTCTTCAGTTCGCCTGCAATTACACAAAAACCATTAGATACCAAAGTCTCACACGCAACACGTGCCTTTGGATCATGTTCAATAATATAATCCAGAACTGCATCACTGATCTGATCTGCCATCTTATCAGGGTGCCCTTCTGTTACAGACTCTGAAGTAAATATATACTCTTTCGTCATCGATTTTTCCTTATTGAGATATGAAGTCTTGCCTCATAAATCAACGAAAGTATAGCTAAATATTTATTTAATCTAGCCGATGATACAAGTAACTTACCCCATAAAGGATGCATTATGAACACTTCTTACAGCCTCGATGCTTACAAATCACATGACCTCAGCATTGCCATGAAAACATCCAGTGGTGATGTCATAAAAATGGATTTTTCCAACCAACAGGCAGGCTCTTTTTCCCAAACAAAAAGTGCCAATGGCACAAGCACTCATGCAAGCTTTGCTTCTATGCAATCCTTTCAATTCTCTATTGACAGCAATGGCATCTCCGCACAAGATCAAAAAGAGATAGATGCTTTTATGAAAAAAGCACAGCCTTTTATTGATGATTTTTTACAAGAACTCCAAAAAGATGCCCCAAAGTCACCTGTGACACAACTTGCCAACACGATAGCTGCTATTTTTGAGCCAAGTAAACCAAGAGATGAAAATAGTAAAAACTTTGTGAAAACAAATATTGTCAAAACATTTGATAAAGCGAACAAAAATATTCAAGAGGATATTTTCAAAGAGATGCAAAAACTTTTAGAAAAAACCCTCAAGGCATTTGATACTTTACCTCAAAATATTTATGCATAATTTTATGCTACAATATCGCCCATGAAAATAGTTTTATTTGTAATATCTCTTACACTGAGCCTCTTTGCACAGAGTGATTTAGAAAAAAGTTATGCCGATTTAAACAGTGCCATTGACACCATTGCAAAACAAAGTACTTTAAAAGAAAAAATTTCTTTGTACTATCTCGCACTTGCAACCCATAATCAACTCTTTTATGCCCTATACAAAAAAGAGACAAGCAACGATGATTTGCAAGAGACGAAAAAAAGTATGTTACGTACCATTGTAAATCTGAAACAAAATAAAGCGATTGCAGCTGATGCAATTACACAACTCCGCAACCGCTATGCACATTTTAATCAAGAAGCAAAAAAACTTCTCTATGCACAACAAGAGCCACAAACTCTTGATGGAAAAACATTATACGAACAAACAGAAAAAACGTCCTATGTCAAAACCGTGCTTATCGCTTTTACCCTCTTTTTTATGTTACTGAGTGCAATTTTGGCATATCTTCTTTATAGAAGTCATAAAACAAATGTCAGTAAAGAAAATTTTCCTATGATTGACACCCTTTTACAACACCAAACACAACTTTAAGCAGAAAAACTTGACATTTTCAACTATCTTAGTGTAAAATTTCATTAACAAAAAAGATATGCAAGGTATCTTCACATCTCTCCTCATTACAAAATCACACAATTAAGGCAAACATTTCTATGGCTGAAACGCATCCTCAACAACCTCGTAACAACCAAAAAGCTAAAAATAACAATAACCGCAATAACAACAACTCAAAACGCACACACACTCCTGTCAAAGGCTCTAGTGTAGAAGAGTTACGTACAAAACCCATTGAAGAACTTATCAGCATTGCTGAATCATTAAAAGTGGAGCATCCTCAAGAGCTTAAACGCCAAGATGTTATCTTTGAAATTTTAAAAGCACAAACAGCACAAGGCGGTTTTATTCTCTTTAGTGGTATTTTAGAGGTAATGCAAGATGGCTATGGTTTTATCCGCTCCATAGACAAGTCATTTAATGAATCTATCAATGATGCCTATGTTTCCAATACACAAATCAAAAGATTTGCCATTCGAAACGGAGATGTTGTCACAGGACAAGTCCGCCCGCCAAAAGATCAAGAGCGTTACTATGCCCTCATCAAAATAGAAGCTGTCAATGGGCTCCCGCCAGAAGAGAGCAAAAAACGCCCTCTTTTTGAAAACCTTGTTCCCCTCTATCCACAAGAAAGAATTCAACTCGAGTACAATGAGAAAGGTTTAACAGGGCGTATGCTTGACCTCTTTTCACCTATTGGGAAAGGGCAGCGCGGTCTCATCGTTGCACCACCACGTTCAGGAAAAACAGAACTTCTCAAAGAGATTGCCCATGGTATTACAGCCAACCATGCCGAAATTGACTTAATGGTTTTACTTGTAGATGAGCGACCTGAAGAGGTAACAGATATGGAGAGAAGTGTAAAAGGGGAAGTCTACTCTTCTACCTTTGATATGCCTGCAAAAAACCATGTGAAAGTCGCTGAGATGGTGATAGAAAAAGCAAAACGCCGTGTTGAGATGGGGCGTGATGTTGTCATACTCCTTGACTCTATTACTCGTCTCGCTCGTGCCTATAACACCGTCACACCATCAAGTGGAAAAGTCCTCTCAGGAGGTGTTGATGCCAATGCCCTGCATAAACCAAAACGTTTCTTTGGAGCAGCAAGAAATATTGAAAAAGGGGGCAGCCTTACCATCATAGCTACCGCACTTGTAGATACAGGAAGCCGTATGGATGAAGTTATCTTTGAAGAGTTCAAAGGAACAGGTAACATGGAAGTCGTGCTCGATAGAAAAATTGCCGATAGACGTATCTACCCTGCTATTGATATTCTCAAATCAGGCACACGTAAAGATGACTTGCTCATTGGAAAAGAAGCGTTACAAAAAGTATTTATTCTGCGTCAAATGCTCCATAAACAAGACAATGAAGTCGAAGCACTCAAATTTATCTACAATACTATGGGTAAAAACGAAACAAACGCAGAGTTCCTTGAAAGTATGAATACGGACAAATAATGAAAGTTGGTGTTTTTGATAGTGGTATTGGTGGTTTAACAGTTGTAAAATCACTGCTTGAACACCAACTCTTTGAAGAGATTATCTACTTTGGAGACACTGCTCGTGTTCCTTATGGGAGCAAAGACAAAAACACCATCATCCGTTATGCGATTGAAGCCGTAGAGTTTTTTAAAAATTTCCAACTCGATATGATTATTGTCGCTTGCAACAGTGTGAGTGCTTATGCTCTTGCTGAAATGCAAGAGTCTGCTAACTGCCCTGTCATCGGTGTGGTGGAAGCTGGTGTTTTAGCGACACAAAATGCACTTGAGAAAAAAGATGCGAACATTCTCATTCTGGGAACAAACGCAACCATCAACTCAAAAGCCTATGAAAATGGTTTAAAAAATTTAGATTTTCAAAACCTTCAAGCCAAGGCAACTCCACTTTTTGTTTCCCTTGTAGAAGAGGAAATTTTTGATGGAGCTATTGTCGAAGCAACATTACAACACTATTTTCACAAACTCTCCCATCCCGATGCACTCATTTTAGGCTGTACCCATTTTCCCCTTTTAGCCACTTCTTTTCAAAACTATTTTGGAAAAGAGACGAAACTCATTCACTCTGGCGATGCAATTGTGGAGTACCTTGAGCGAACATTTGATTTTCCCACAAAACAGACACACCCATCCCTGCAATTTTTTGCCTCAGAAAACCCTGAGGCTCTGCGTTTGATTGCAAAGAAGTGGCTCAATGTCTAAACGCATCTCAATTTTTGGCTATGGCACAACCACAAAAGCACTGGCAAAACATATAAAAAATGCTGTTTTTTATGATGACAATTGCACAGAACCCTACGGTGGTGTAAACAACTCTTTTGTAAGACCTGCTGTTGAATTTAATCCTGACAATTCCGATTTAGAGATTACCTCTCCAGGTATTCCTCCTTCTAATGCACTTATCAAACGTGCCAAAAACCTCATCAGCGAGTATGATTACTTCGCCGATGTCATGAACCTCAAAGTTTGGATCAGTGGTACCAATGGCAAAACAACCACCACACAAATGCTGCACCATCTCTTAGCAGACAAGGGAGCAGTTGCGGGAGGAAATATTGGCACACCGCTGGGGAAACTCTCCTCTGATGCCCCTATTTGGATTTTAGAAACAAGCTCATTTACCATGCACTATACAAAATATGCCAAACCAAATATCTATATTTTACTCCCGCTCTCACCAGATCATTTAAGTTGGCATGGCAGTATGCAAGACTATGTAAACGATAAGCTCAAGCCTTTAAGCATGATGTCTGCTCAAGATACTGCTATTGTTCCTCAAGCCTATAAAAACACCCCAACACAAGCCAAACTCATTTCCTACAAAGATGCCCAAGATCTTGCAAAAACTTTTGCCATTGCAAGCGAAAAAATAAAATTTCAAGCTGCATTTTTAACAGATGCACTTTTAGCCATGGCTGTAGATAAGCTTCTTTTTGATCGTGTAGATTATGAAAAAATAAACACTTTTACTCTTGACCCACACCGTCAAGAGGAGCTTTTAGACTCCCAAGGCAGACTCTGGGTCAATGACACAAAAGCCACCAATCTCGATGCCACCATCGCCGCTGTCAAAAGGTATGAGTCCTCTTTTATTCATCTTATTTTAGGTGGTGATGACAAGGGAGTTGATCTAAACGAACTCTTTGCATTTTTACAAGATAAAAAGCTCCATATTTATACCATTGGCACCAACAAAACAAAACTTCTCCAACTCGCACAAAACTATAACATCCCTTGTTCACGTTGTAAAAATCTCCAAGAAGCCATCTTTGACATAGACACACAACTCAAAAAAGATGAAGTCGCCCTTCTCTCTCCAGCAGCTGCAAGTTTAGATGAATTTTCCTCTTATGCTGAGCGCGGGAATCTTTTTAAAAACACCGTACAAAACCTCTGATTAAATAAACTTTTAACTCTATAAATGCTAAAATGATTCCAATTCATCACGGAGTCACTCTTGAAAGCAGCATCTGAAGTATTAGCACGAAAATACCGTCCCTCAAATTTTGATGAGCTGATAGGACAAGAGACCATTGCACAAACTCTCTCCCTTGCACTCGACTCCAATCGTCTCTCACATGCCTACCTTTTTTCAGGGCTGCGCGGGAGTGGAAAAACTTCAACAGCCCGTATTTTTGCAAAGGCTCTCATCTGTGAAGAGGGGATGAGCCATCACCCTTGTGGCAAATGCTCCAACTGTACTATGGCGATTGAAGGTCGGCATATGGACATCATCGAGATGGACGGTGCAAGTAGTCGCAAGATTGATGACATTCGTGATTTGGTGGAGCAAACAAAGTACAAACCTGCTGTAGCACGGTATAAAATCTTCATCATTGATGAAGTGCATATGCTGACAAAAGAGGCTTTTAATGCCCTTTTAAAAACACTTGAAGAACCCCCTGAGTATGTCAAATTTATCTTAGCTACCACAGACCCGCTGAAGCTTCCTGCAACGATTTTAAGTCGAACGCAACATTTTCGATTTAAAAGTATTGCTACACATAAAATCATTGAACATTTAGCCCATATTTTAAACCTTGAGGGCATTGGTTTTGAGCATGATGCCTTAGAGATTTTAGCACGCAGTGGGAGTGGGAGTCTGCGTGACACCTTAACACTCCTTGATCAAGCCATCATCTACTCCAAAAACCATGTCGATGTGCGCACCGTAACCGATATGCTTGGACTTGTCGATCCCAAATTCATCACTGAGCTTTTTCAAGCGATTTTCAACAAAGATTATGCCGCACTCGTAGAGTACACAAAATTTTTAGAAGATTATGAGAGTGAAATGGTAGTCGATGAACTCATTGCCTACCTTAAAGAAAAAATGTACTCTCAAGATGCCCTCTTTTCAACCCTTGTTTTAGATAGATTCTTTAGAATTTTAAGTGATTCCAAGTACCTCTTTAGTATCAATGCCGATGGCTCTTTTGTACTTTCAATGATATTTTTTAAGATGATAGAAGCCTTGCGTATTCGCGAGATTGACCAGATGATAGAGTCACTCCAAAGTGAAGTGACACGCCCTGAAATACAGATGCCCCAAGCGAGTAAAATCAAACTCCAATCCACAACACCTGAAGCAGCGCATCTCATCAAACCAGAAGCCCAAAAAACTCTAGAGAAAAAACCTGAAATTGAAAATTTTGCACTCCTTCTTGAAAAAATCGCCGATAGGAATTATGAACTGGGAGAGTGTTTTAAAAACAACATCTCTTTTGTCTCTTTTGAAGCAAACACACTCACTTGGGAGAGTTGTGCAGATGAGACCTGTAAAAAGAATCTCACCCATGGCTATGGTGTTGTCAAACAGCTTGTGCGAGAAATTTTTGGTTTTGAGACAAAAATCAAAGGAATTCCTTGCTCAAAACCACCAAAAGAACACATACCACAAGGTGATCAAAGTGCTACTATGATTGAAGATGCCGAAATGGGAGGCGATGCAAGCTGTGTCTCAAACTGTAATGATGCACCACCACTTGAAGAGACCGATGGTACAGACATCACAAAAGAGCCCATCGTACAAAAAGCAATAGAACTCTTTGAGGCCAAAAAAGTCACCATTCAATCTAAAATATAAGCAAAGGCTTTTACCCACTCTTTAAAAAGTGGAGCATGCTCCATTTTGACACCATTTCTTTGTAAATCCTGAATCATCATCACAGAAAATTCACTTTTCATCTTGAGGGCATATCGTAAAAGATTCTCAAGTTTGCTGTTATCTTCCAACACACGGCTCACTAAGCCTGAACTCAAAGCATAGAGTACATCTACAGCTTCGCTCTGTTCCCCCTCTCCTGTTTGTAAAATAGCCTCTATATCTGGGAGTTTGTCCATCACTTTTACAAAATTTAAAAAGTCCACCGCGACCTCTTTGCCTACTGTACCACTCAGAACTTCTAAAAGCAGACTCCTCTCAAGTTCACTTTGTAAAACATTATGCACATACTCCCAAGAACGCGGTGTTGCAAAACTTTTTGTATCGCTTTTTGCATCAAATGTAAACAAGTGCTCATTTTTATAAGAAATATAAGCAAGAATGCGTACATCAATGCCATTTTCAAATGCCCATAAACGCCAATCTTGCACATTGACTTCCATCTCAAAATGCACAAAACGATTGGCAAGTGGTGCTGGCATTCTGTATGTTACCCCGCGATCACTCTCACGATTTCCCGCTGCAACAATCGCCCAATCATCAGGAAGCAGATACTCACCAATCTTTCTATCAAGAATCAACTGATATGCAGACGATTGCACACTTGGCGGTGCAGTATTGAGCTCATCTAAGAACAAAATTCCTGCCCCCTCTTTTGGTAAAAATGCAGGAGGTGCCCAAAGTGCTGTATGACTTGCTTTGTCGTAAAAAGGGATCCCTTTTAAGTCTGTAGGATCCATCAATGCCAAACGCAAATCAATAAAGCCTATGCCTCTTTGTGTAGCAATTTGTTTGACAATAGAAGATTTCCCAACTCCCGGAGCACCCCAAAGAAATGTTGGCACCTTTTGTGCAACTAATGCCGCAATACTTTGACGCAGTTCACTTGCTTTCATTCAACCATCCATCCTATATTTTCACTCTGTATATACGCTCCAAACCCCGCATTACTTTTGACATATTTTTCATAACGGCTATCGAGATGGAGTTGGTAGAGAATCTCTACAGGAGTATTCTCATTTTTTGCCAAAGCTTCATGGTAGGCTGTGTTTTCATATGCCTTTGTTAAAAACTCTTGTGGTGTTGCACTATTTTCATAGAGTGCCATCTGCACATTTGCATCCCCTTTTTCTAAAAGGACTTCAAGTACTGTTCTTGCTAAACTGCTGTTGTTTGCAAGAAAAAGATTGACCCTTTCATCTTGTAAGGCAAGAAGTTCTTGTTGCATTGCCTGTGTCAGTGTTTCATTTTGTGCGACCTCTTTGTACTTTTTCACAAATTGGGCAAATAGTACTTCGTTGAGTTGCACAAAACACACCACATTCAAAGCAAGGGTCTCTTCTTGTAAAAAACGCTCCACTAAATCTTGTGTTAAATTTTTATTGAGAGAGAGGGCTTCTAAGATTTGTTCGCCCCCTTGGTTTGCAAACTTTTTTTGCATCGAAGCATCCAGATACTCACTCATGGCAATCGCTGCTTTGATTTTTGGATGAAAAGCAATGGGCTGGAGTTCTGCGATGGCTTGTAACAGTTTTGCTGATTTTGTTTGAGAAACAAGATGAATAAATCCTGTTGTAGCATACTGCACATTATGATTGCGTTCTATGTTTTCATAAAATCTTCCAATAAACGCCGCACTCACATCACGGTTATCATCATTTTCAAAAAAATCTTCTCCCTGCCAATCATACATTTTTATGAGTCGAAAAAACAATTTCTCTTCTAACATACTATTTTGCAAAAAACTTTTTAAACGCTCTTTATCGTGAGAGAGTTTCAAACTCATAAGCAGTGTGTCTGCATCGATGCTTTTTGCAAGTTGTGACTCAAGAGCATCAATGCTTAGAGAGGGTATTTTCCCTGCTTCATAGAGTTTTTCACTCTCTATTTGCTCATAGGGGGTCATCATACGCCCATCAATACTCAAAATCACATCCTCTTGCATCTGAGAAACAACACTAATTTGATGGTGTTGCATTTGTGCTGCAAACTCCTCGGGTGAAAAAGCACGCGGTTTTCCAAAAAGGAGTACAGTTTTATTTTTTAAAGCTTCTAAATTCATAAAAACATTATACACATTTTTAAATTATTTTATTTTAGTTATAATCAAACAGATAATTTTTAAGGAAAATTCAATGAAACTCTATGCCCCATGGGAAAAAGCATTTAACCGTATTGCTACTCCGTTTGAGCACTTTTTGCACTCACAAACGACCACTGGTCTCGTGCTTATGGCGATGACTGTTTTTGCACTCATTTTAGCAAACTCACCCCTGCATACCCTCTATGCACACCTTTTTCATATGAACATTGATTTTAATGTAGGCTCTTGGAAACTCTCACACTCTCTGCATCACTGGATCAATGATGGCCTTATGGCTATCTTTTTCTTTATGGTTGGTTTAGAGATAAAACGCGAAGTCCTTGTAGGAGAACTCTCAGACATCAAAGTTGCCATTTTACCGATACTCTCTGCCATAGGAGGCATGGCTATTCCTGCACTTATTTATCTCAGCATAAACAGTGGAAGTGCAGGAGCCAATGGGTGGGGCATTCCTATGGCAACAGACATTGCGTTTGCCATTAGTGCCCTTGTCCTTTTAGGCAAACGTGTACCCCCTGCCCTTGTGACATTTTTAGTGGCATTAGCGATTGTAGATGACCTTGGAGCTGTCCTTGTCATTGCTGTTTTTTACACACAGGAGATTCACTTTTTAGCACTTTCCCTAGCAGGAGCTGCTTTTTTAGTGATGATAGCGATGAACCGTTTTGGCATTCACTCTATTTTAGCCTATTTTCTCGTAGGAATTTTCATGTGGTTTTTTATGCTTGAATCAGGAGTGCATGCAACCATAGCAGGTGTTATTGCAGCCCTTGCCATCCCCTCAAAACCAAAACTCACCCCTGTTGATTTTACCACACACATCAAAAATCTACTCGATGAGTACGACAACTACCCCGTAGCTACAGACCATACCATGCATGAAGAACAAAAGGCAATTTTACTCAACATTAAAGATAAAACAGATGCCGTGAGTTCCCCTTCTGCACGGCTTGAACATGATTTACATCTACCGGTTTCACTTGTTATCATCCCACTTTTTGCCCTTGCAAACGCAGGCATTAGTATAGACTTCTCAAGTATCAGTACCACTATCATGCAGCCTGTCTCTCTTGGTATCATCTTTGGACTTATTGTTGGAAAAGTTTTAGGTATTGGAGGGGTTGCCCTGCTTGCTATCAAGCTTGGCATCGCCAAACTGCCAAAAGAGAGTAGTATAAGCCAACTCTTTGGTGTTGCCTTTTTAGGAGGCATCGGTTTTACTATGAGTATCTTTGTTGCCGACCTTGCGTTTGCGGGGCAAGAGACTCTTATATTTCAAGCAAAAATTGGTGTTTTAATTGCCTCTTTATTAGCCGGTTTTATCGGCTATTTATGGCTTTACAACAGTGCAAAAGATTAATTTTGATTATGCTATAATCTCAAAAATTTTGATGAAAAAAGTGGAAAAATATGAATGCAATGCCAACCAATAAAGAAAAAAAGTTTCGTGAAGATACCATCCTTGTCACGAAAACAGACCTCAAGGGTATTATCACCTATGCAAATCGTGCTTTTATCACAATAGTAGGGTATGAAGAAGCAGAACTCATTGGACAAGCACACAATATTATTCGCCATCCAGATATGCCAAAGATAATTTTTAAGTACCTTTGGGAGTATCTCCAAAACGGACTTGAAATCCATGCCTATGTCAAAAATATCTGCAAGGATGGCTCTTTTTACTGGGTCATGGCAAATGTCACACCTTCAATAGACTATACAACAAACAAACCCATTGGCTACCACTCAGCAAGACGGCTCCCATCACCTGAAGCACTCGCTATCATTGAACCACTCTACAAACAACTCCTCCAAGCAGAAAAAAGTGGCGGTATGCACGCGAGTGAAAAAATACTCCAAAAATTACTTCAAGAAAAAGGCATGCAATATGACGAATTTATCCTCTCTTTCTAAACTCCACTATGCAAACTACTTGCAGATTGCTATTGTACTTATGGCACTTTTCATAGATACTCTTTTATTTGATTTTTCTCCTGTTCATATTGTTTTTAACATTTTCAACATTGGTGTTGCTATTTTTATGTTTCGTCAAATCAGCATTACACGAAAAAGTATCGATAAGACATCCCGACTTTTAAAAACCGCTGCACTCGATGGTAATTTTGAAAATAGAAATATTCATGTGCAAGGAGGAGGTAGGTAAAT
>Ga0256829_1000955_pt1 | contig 25285 bp, 22 predicted proteins | sample 131447metaG_FD_185979 | JGI IMG/M metagenome (GOLD analysis project Ga0256829, IMG submission 185979) | Hydrothermal vent microbial communities from Lau Basin, Pacific Ocean - 131-447 | ecosystem: Environmental > Aquatic > Marine > Hydrothermal vents | place: Pacific Ocean: Lau Basin | collected...
GGGTTTTACTAAAGATGATTTGGAAAAAAGTCCTCACTCTTTTTCAGGTGGTTATCAAATACGAATAAATCTGGCAAAACTTTTAGTGGCAGAGCCAAATCTTTTGCTCTTAGATGAGCCAACAAACTATCTTGATATCGTTTCTCTTCGTTGGTTAGAGTCGTTTTTAAAAACCTTTGATGGCGAAGTGATTCTCATAACTCATAATCGTGATTTTATGGATAAGATTACAACCCATACGATGGGAATCGTGAGAAAAAGATTGAGTTTGATAGCTGGAGATACTCATAAATTTTACGAACAATTAAAATCAAATGATGAGTTATACGAAAAGCAAAAAATCTCACAAGACAAAAAGATAAAAGAGCTAGAAAATTTTATAGCTAAAAACAAAGCAAGAGCTTCAACTGCAGCTTTAGCGCAATCAAAAGTAAAACAACTTGAAAAAATAAAAAGATTAGAAGCCATAGGTGAGGATGCTACCTTAAAGTTTGATTTTAATTTTAAAAACACACCGGCTAAGATTTTGCTAGATGTTAAAAATCTTAGTTTTGGCTATAAACCTCAAAAGATTCTGTTTAGAGATATATCCTTTGTATTAAAAAAAGGTGAATGTTTAGGCATCATCGGAAAAAATGGCAAAGGAAAATCAACGCTTCTAAATACATTGGCAGGTGAGCTAAAGCAAAATAGTGGAGAAATAAACCTACATGTAAGCACTTCTTTTGCACATTTTGGACAAACAAATATAAACCATTTAAACTTAAACAATACAGTTTTTGAAGAGATATACAGCTCAAACACAAAGCTTTCAACACCAGTTGCAAGGAGTATATGTGGAGCCATGATGTTTAGTGGCGAGAGTGCAGATAAAAAAATCGAGCTTCTCTCTGGTGGAGAAAAAAGCAGAGTGATGCTTGGCAAAACTTTAGTCCAAGAGGTAAATCTTCTGTTTTTAGATGAGCCAACAAATCATTTGGATATGGAGTCGATAGAATCTCTAACAACAGCTATAAAAAACTTCAAAGGCTCCGTTGTTATAGTAACTCACTCAGAAGAATTATTGAGAAAAGTAGCAGATAGACTTATAGTATTTGCAAGTGATGGTGCAGAGTATTTTGATGGTGGGTATGATTTGTTTTTAGAAAAAATAGGCTGGGAAGAAGAAATTGAGATAAAAAAAGTCAAAAAAACTCCAAAATCAAATCAATATGAAAACAAAAAACAAAAAGCAGGTTTGATTCAGGAGAGAAATAAGTTAACAAGACCACTGAAAAAAGAGATAGAAAAGCTAGAGTCAAAAATCATAAAGTCAGAAGAAGAATTAGAGCAAAATCAAAAAAAACTGATAGAACTATCAAATCAAAATGAAAGCAGCCAAATCATAGATTTATATAAAACAATAGCCACGGAAGAAAGTGAGATAGAAACGGCTTTTGAAAAACTAGAAATTGCACAAAATGAATTTGATAAAATTACACAAGATTATGAAGAAAAAATACAAAAACTAGAGTAGATGGGGTTTGTGCTTTTTGCAAAATCTACGCATATGGACATGTTTTGGTTAAAAGTAAATCTCTGACCCTCCATGACCGTTAAAAAACTTACAAATTTTGAACCTGCTTATAGATTTAGAATTGGAAATTATAGAGTATTGTTTGATGCAAAAAAGGATGCTATTATCATCGGTAGCATTTTGCATAAACAAAACAGCTACTAAAAACAGAGGAAGATTTGACAGAAAATCAAAGCAAACCTATGACATTTAAAATTTGAAATACTATATTCAATGATATTTTAGATTGTTTTGTATACAATGTACCGACGATAAATAAGTAGGTTATATTTTATAAAATATAATTATTATTTACAAAAAATTAACACTAGGACAAGGAATGAAAAAAACAATATTAAGTGCATTTCTAATTATTGGAATTTTACTACCAAATACAGTTTTAGCTAAAAAAAATAGTAAACCAATATATACATATAGCATAAATAATGCACCTATAGGTTTTGTAACTGGCGATTTAACTCTTTATAAAGGCAATAATTATAAATTAAGAAAGGGTGATAAAATAAAATTATTAGCCGTATATGATAGCATATTGCGTATAAAAGTAATTAAGTCATCTAATTCTAGGGTAATTGGTAAAATTGGTTTTATTGGTGATTATAATAATAATTTTAATATAAACAGAAATAATCATAAAAAAAATCTTAGTAAAAGTAAATTTAGGTTAAAAATTAATGCACCTCAAGGTGCAAAAATACAAATACTCAATATTACACCTGAGTATAAATCAAATATTAAATTAACGGCCGGTAAGTATGATATTAAAGTATCAAAAAATGGTTATAAACCATATAGAAAAAGAATTAATCTTTATAAAAATACAACATTAAATATTTCATTGCAAAAGTTTACAAAAAGAGAATTAAAATCACAAATTTTTACAAATGGAAAAATTGAGTGGAACTCTAGATTTAAAAATTCTTATCCTAAGCATATAAATGGCTTGTATTGGGAAGATGATTCATCTTCAACTGTTAATGAAACTTACAATCAAGGGAAAATTCAATGTAAAGAATTAGGCAATAATTTTAGAATGCCAACAATACATGAGTTAAAAAAGATTAAAGGGTATATGTATAATTTTGATTATAGATATTCAGATGTTAGATTTATGACATTTTGGAGTTCAAGCATTATGCCTAAAGATAGCGGAGATCAACTACAGACATGGGATTACAATATATATCGCGGTAGTAAATCTAGAACATATTTAACTGACCTAAGACAGACAAGATGTGTAAGAAAAAAGAATAGAATTGATAGATTAGATGTAATTAGTATGGCTCAAGCTTATACTAAAAAAGAGATTAGAGGTAAAAAGTTAAAGTTAAGCACAAAACCTATACCTGAAAAAATACCTACCTTGAAAAAAGGTGAATTTGAACCTACTATTGTATTTAATAAAAGAGTAAAAGCTACTAAATTAAAAATTAAACAGGACAATAAAATAGCATTAGGAAATTGGAAACGAACGATAATTCAAGAGAAGCAAGAATATAAAAATACTTTAAAAGACTTAAAAGAGAATGCATCTAAAATGTTATTAAAAAATATTTTGAGATCACTACATTTAAAATATGGTGTACCAAAAATTATAAGTGCTAAATATAATGCAGATAAAGAAGTATTTAAAGTTGTATTGGGTTCTGATTGGTGGGGAAATTATAATAAAAAAGTCGAAGTACCTGTAAAACTACAATATGCCAAAAAATTTAAAGCAATATTGAAAGATAAAAAGTTTAGACCTACTATAGAATTTGAAGTAATAAGAAATAAATTAATTTTTAGAGGCATTAAAGAAATAAAAGACCCAGAGACATTTGTAGAGGAAAATGAGTACAACAAAGCTTACAAGATAAAAAATAAATCAAAAAGTATATTAGAGCTTAAAAGTTTCATAAAAAAGTATCCTAATTCAACTTTTATACCATCCGCCAAGTCTCAAATATCTTATTTGAAAGCAAAAATATTTGCAATAAAAGAGAGAGAAAGATTAAGACACGAAACATATGTAATAGAACAAAAGAAGAAAGAAGAAAGAAAAGCAAGAGCGATAAGAAGAAAACAAGAATCATATAATTCTAAAAAATATGTAGGAGAAAAAGTGTGTAAAGATGGCGTAACAGCAATAATATTATCGATAACAATTACTGCTTATGTTGAAAAAGTAAGTGGAAATAATATACAACTTCGTATCTCAGACACAGAAGGAACATCGCCAAACATGAATGGTGTAACTCTATATAGAGATACATTAATTTGGGACAACTATAGCGATTGGTATAAATGCAACTATTAGATATGATGGAGCTATAGGCCCCTAAAATTTCATCTTCAAAACCTTTTGATAATCGACTCCACTACTGAAGTAATAGTTTGCCTTTGCTATCTCATAGTTGTTGAGAGCTTGATTGTAGAGGGCTTGATTTGTCGTCTTTTTACTCAATGCATCAAGATAGGAGATGTTGTCAACTATGCCATTTTGATACTTGGTTAAAATTATATCATAAACACTATTTGCCATCTCTAAAGCACTTTTAGCTGAGTCTATTTTTGCCTTTTGGGTTAAAAGTTTTTTTCTAGCCAAGTTAAATGCAATCTTCTCTTTTGATTTGGCATAGTTTAGCTGTTCTTTTTTGACCAACTTTGCCAACATGGCTGACTGCTCTTTGCTTGAAGTTGAACTATCATAAAGGTTTAGGCTAAAGCTTAGCATTAGTTGATTTTGTTGGTTTGGCAAATCTTTTAAGACAGCTTTATCGTAGTCATTATAGTGATAAACATTGATAGTATCTTCTAGTTTTATTTTTGGTTTTTTGATAGCTGAAATTTGATTGATATCTTCATTTATCGCCTTTAGATTGCTCTTAAGCACTTCGATATTTTCACTTGGTTTATACCTGAGATTTTGTATATTTGGGAGTTTTGAGTTATCTATATTTGCGATTTTCTTGCCTGTTATAAGAGTTAGATTTTGGTACAATTCATCTCTTTGATACTTCAAATCCTCTATGATATATTGGTTTGATTCGTACTCTGATTGGAGCTTTAAAACTTCATCAACCGTTATCATTTTTAGGTTATATTTCTGTTGTTCTCTTTTATACTGTGCACTTAGTGTTTTTGATTTATCTTTATAGGCTTTTATATTCTCATCTACCATTTTTATCCCATAAAATAGCTGTACCACTTGCAAAAGTATCTCTTTGATAGATGCCTTTTTGCCTAGTTTTATGGATTCCACTTCAAAAGCTTTTTGTCTCTTTATGGAATTATTTTTACCGCCATCATATAAATCTACACCAAATTTTATATAGCCACTAAGTGTTGCTCCGACTTGAGAAGAGCGGATGTTTAAACCTAGTTTATTATAACTTGCACCTAGATTTATGGTTGGGTTTAGCGTATTTGTTACACTCTTTAGTGTCTCTTTTTTGGAAGCTATATTATAATTCATAGATTTTATATTTAGATTATTTTTTACGGTGATTTGCATTATCTCTTTTAGACTAGTTGCCTTTAAGCTAAAAGGCAATATCACTAACAAGACTAATTTATATAATGTTTTCATGGCTACTTTCCTCTACTTGAATTTTTTTTTCTTTGATGGTTAAAACTTTATCGCAAAATGGCAATAGCCTGTCATCATGAGTGACCATGATGATGGTTACATTTTGCTCTCTTGTTATCTTTTTCAACATCTTGACAACACTTATGGCTCTGTGTCTATCAAGTGCGGCGGTTGGCTCATCTGCTAGTATGATGTCTGGCTCATTTGCCAAAGCTCTAGCGATCGCAATTCTTTGGTTTTGTCCACCACTTAATTCACTTGGCATATTGTGTAGTTTATCACTCATATCAAGATAGTCCAAAAGCTCTTTTACTCTTGGTTTTACGACTTTTTTGGACTCACCGTTTTGGTATGGAAGAAGGGATATATTTTCCTCTATATTTAAAAATGGTATCAAGTAGTGAGCTTGAAATATAAAGCCTATATTTTTTCTTCTAAGTTCTCTATCATCTTTAACTTTCCATTTATCGTCATACACCACTTCGTTTCCTATCTCTATCTTTCCACTTGTAGGCTCCAACACACATCCAAGCATCATGAGAAGTGTTGTTTTCCCAGCACCACTAGGAGCGACAAGAGCGACAAATTCACCTCTATTTAGGGTAAAATTTGCACCATCTATGACAGTGGCTTCACTGTCGCCTTTGCCGAATTTTTTCACTAAATTTTCTATTTTTATAGATTGGTTTGCACTCATATCATCCTCCTATCGCTTGTGATGGGTCTGTCTTTATCACTTTGTATATACCAAAAAGTGAAGCAAATACAGATGAAATCAAAATAATCCCAAAGAGGCTAAAAGCATCACCGCTTTCAAGTACGATTCTTTTAGGAAATTTTCCTGCGATCAGTCGTGCAAAGATATTTCCTGAAATAAAAGCTAAAATCCCTAGCGTTATAGTCTCTTGGATAATCATCTTTGAAATCGTTATGTTTGATATGCCTATAAGTTTGAGTATGCTTATCTCTTTTATCTTCTCTAGTGTCATCGTATATATGATAAGAGCGATAATCACGATAGAAACGATAATCAATATAACGGTAAAAAGACCTATCTGTTTTGAAGCTGTTTTTATCACTTTTTCGAGCAATAGTCTCGTTTGTCCTGCTTTTGTAAATACTTTTTTATGTGTTGATTTTTCGATATTTTTTGCTACAAGTTCTGGATTGTAGCCATCTTTTACCTGTGCTATTATCGCATTTACAAGGTGAGGATTGCCACCTTTTATACCTCTATTGTCATCACTTCTGATTCTCTCATTTGTGTATGTAAATTGTAAAATTTGGGCATCTTTCAGGCTGGTAAATATCAGGTAATCCCCGCTATTTGATACTGTATTTTTTGTAATTCCAACAACCTTAAATCTATCTCGTCCAAGCTTTATATACTCGCCTAGTTTATAGTTTGTCTTTTGCGAAACCACTATCTCATAGTGCTGTTTTTGTATGACTCTTCCCTTAATCAATTTTGCTCTATTTATGACATCAATTTTGCCAAAAGGATCATAACCTATCAACATCACTTTAAAATCACCATATATATTTTTCATCTGAAACGACTGGAAAGTAATGGCTTCGGCATTCTTGACTCCATCTTGATAAGAGATTTGGTTTTGCAAATCTTCATGCACTTTTGAATTTTCAGCAAAAGGTCCAAAGGTATCTTGTTGGACTACCCACATGTCAGCTTTTATATCACTCACTAAAACTTTTGCATCAAATACCATGCCTCTATAGACCCCTATCATGATGATGACGATTCCTAAGAGCACACCCACACTGATAGCAGTTATCACAAACTTGCTGAGTGAGTGGGTGATATCTTTATATGCTAGATTAATCATGATAGATTTTTATGCCATCTTTTAGAGTTGTTTTTTTAGGATCTTGCACTATGAGTTTATCATCTACATCAATGCCTCTAACCGCTACACTCTTATTTTGGCGACCTAACACTTTGAGTGGCTTAAATTTTACTTTGTTTCCAACTAGAGTCCAAACACCGTTTTTTTCTTTATAGATAGTCAGAATTTTTGCAGGAATCTTCACTACATCTTTTAGAGTTGTTATATCTATACTCACAACAGCCTGCTCTTCTAAGTAAAATGGAATCGGAAGATTATCAAATGCTACATCTATCTCTCTTTCATAAGTTACGGGATTGTTTATAGGATTTATATTTACCACTTTTCCTCTATATTTTTTATCTGATGAGCGAAGTTTTATAGATGCCTTGTCTCCAATCTTAACCTTTCCACTCATCCTTGTGTCTACAAAAGTCTTTACCCAAATATCTTTTGAGTTTACCATTTCTATGAGTGTTTGATTTGGTGTGATTATCTGGTAAGGGGCTACGATTTTCCTAGTAATATATCCACTAATAGGAGATGTTATAATATATCTTGCTAGTTTTTCTCCTAGTCCATTTATGTTAGCTCTCACCTGTTTTATCTGATTTTTGAGTGAAACTATATGAGCATCGACACTTTGTATCTTTAGCTTGGCGATATCTTTTGAGGTTAGATACTTTTGATAATCCAAACTAGATATCGAGTGGAGCTTATAGAGTTTTCTATTTTTATCAAAAAGCTCCTTTTGATAATCAAAATCAACTTTTGCACTCAATCTATCGACTTTCAAAGAGTTTATATCACTTAAAAGTTTGGCTTCTAGAGCTCTTTGCTCATCAATTTTATCTGCTAAGTCCACACTATCTATATTTGCGATAAGGCTTTTTTTTTCTATATATTCACCCTCTTGGATTGTAAAATCCAAAACCTTGCCACCATATAAAGAGCCTATCTTGTAAGTATCTCTAGCACCGACATTTCCAACGCCATTAACTTTGATGCCAATACTGCCTTTTGTAGCCTTTAATGTCTTAAATGTATGTTTTGGGATATAAATCTTTTTATAAAACCCAAAACCCATGATAGTTGCAATTGACATATAGATGATATATTTGATATATTTTTTCATGTTGTTCTCCATAATTTTTTGAAATTATGACAGATACATGTTAGCTCATCGTTAAGATAAAAACACTCCTCTGCGAATTTGATTTTAGATAATTGTTAATTAAATCAATTTTTGTTATAATGTGACTTTATTGAAGGGTAAAAAATGAAAGTTTATAAGCTATTGATTGGTCTATTTATTTTAGTTACTATTGTTGTCTCAATAACTCTATACAAATCTTACCAAACTCTTACAACATCCTATAAACAAAAAGAATCTTATATTTTTCTACAGCAACAAAAAATGACACTAGAAAATGATATGTTTAATGCAGCAAGAGAGCGATCCTTGATTTTACTATCTATGTTAAATGAAAAAGATGCTTTTGTATTAGATGATTTAAATCAAAAACTAGAAGAAAAAGCTCTAAAATTTATTAAATCTAGGACATACCTTTTAACGCTTAGCCTAACAGATGAAGATAAAAAATATCTCCACTTACAAAATAAATTAACTAGTAAAACAGCACCATTGCAGACATTAGTAGCGTCATTATTGATTGATGGTAAATTTGAAAAAGCCAAAAGTATTTTATTATACAAAGCAATACCTAGTCAAAATAAAGTTTTAAATAACCTAAGTCATTTAATTAAAAAAGAAAAAATACTCATTAGTGATTCGATAAAAAGTTTGCCTTTAGCCCTCAAAAAAGCTGGAAAATCATTTGTAATTGAACTATTTTTATGGATGCTTAGTAGTCTATTTTTGATATTATTTATTATCTTATTGGCCTCTAAAAAAGAAGCATATCATTTGAAGAGTGTAATCAAAGAGCGTGAAAAGTATCTGGTTAAAATAGAAGATTCTAGACAAGTATCGCAACGATTACATGCTCGTATCAAAATTATTTTTGATGCCATAAGTGATGCTATTGTTACCACTCAAGCAGACGGAACAATAGAATCTTTAAACCCAGCAGCAGAGAGATTGATTGGTGCTCATGAATTAGATGTAAAAGCACGATATTTACCAGATGTTTTTCCACTCTTTGATGAAGAGAGTGAAAAAAAGATAATTCATCCCATCGAGGAAGTTATGCAATCAAAAAAAGCTACTACTCAATTAAAACCTGTTCTCTTAACACAATACAATCAATCTAAATTAGCTATTATTTATACAGCATCACCCATTTTGGATAAACAACAAGAGTTAATGGGAGTAGTTTGGGTGTTTCATGATATGACTGAGCAAATAAAATTACAAAAAGAGGTAAATTTTAAAGCTCTTCATGATGAATTAACTGGGCTTTGGAATCGTTATGCTTTTAAACAAAAATTAATAAGACTTCAATCTGACAGTGATGCATTTGATTCAAAACATGCTTTGATGTATTTGGATTTGGACCAATTTAAAATAGTAAATGATACTGCTGGGCATATCGCAGGAGATGAGTTGCTAAAACAAATAACTTATGAATTGAGTTTGTTGATTAGAAAGTCAGATACCTTAGCTCGTTTAGGTGGAGATGAATTTGGTTTATTGTGTGAAAATTGCGATAGCAAACATGTACTTTTAATGGCAGAAAAAATTCGTGCGATGGTTGAAGAGTTTCAGTTTACTTGGAAAGAAAAGATTTTTAAAATAGGAGTTAGTATTGGCGTTATACTTATCTCAAAAGAAAACAGCTCCCTTGATGTTATGCGTAAAGCAGATATGGCTTGCTATAAAGCTAAAGAAAATGGTAGAAATAGAGTTTACTTATATAAAGAAAACGATAAAGAATTAAAAAATAGGATAAATGAAATGAGTTGGATCTCTAAAATAGAGACAGCTTTAAGAGAAGATAACTTTGTATTGTATAGCCAAAAAATCTTTGCCATTTCAAATGATGAAAAGATTAAAGACTATCGTGAAATTTTAATTAGAATGAAAGATGATAAAGGTGATATTGTTTATCCTGATGCATTTATTCCTGCTGCTGAGCGTTTTGGATTGATGTGGAAAATCGATAAATTTATTATTGACCATACCTATGATTGGCTAGAAAAACAACCTATAGGAAGTGTTAAGCTCTCTATCAATTTGTCTGGACAATCTTTGGGGAATGAGAACTTTTTACGCTACATTGAGAAAAAAGTGACTCAATATCCTCACTTAAATCCATTTATCATCTTTGAGATTACAGAAACAGCAACTATTCATAACTTGAGAGTAGCACAAGATTTTATGAAAAAACTAATAGCACAAGGTGTTCATTTCTCCCTAGATGATTTTGGAACAGGATTGTCTTCTTTTGCTTATTTGAAAAATATGCCCGTTTCTTATCTTAAAATAGACGGAATTTTTATTAAAAAGATGGACATAGATTCTGTAGATGCGGCGATAGTACAAGCAATAGCACAAGTTGGATATACTCTAGGAATGAAGATAGTGGCCGAATTTGTCGAAAATGAAGCCATACTTGTTAAGTTAAAAGAGATGGGTATTACTTATGCTCAAGGGTACCATATAGAAAAGCCTAAGCCTCTTGTAAACACTTAAAAGCTTAACCCAAAATGAAAATACTGCCTTTTAAGCTAGATTGCACTCCTATATCCATATCCATAGATGTTGCCAATCTTTTAACGATATCAAGCCCTATTCCGCTACTATTTTCGCCACTAAATGAGCGCTCAAATATCTTTTGAGGATTCTTTATCCCCCTTCCACTATCTTCGATATAGAGCTTTTTTTCTTTTGTATAAATTTTTACAAAACCATTTTTAGAGTTATATTTGCACGCATTTGAGATGATATTTTGCAATATCTGTTTCATCGCATTTGTATTTATTTTTGCCATCAAAGGTGGACTATCTACAAAAAAATTGATATTTGGATATATCTGTTGCTGGATTTGTACAACCTCTTTTGCTATGCTTAAAATGTCTGTTTTTTGCATCTGAAAAGTCTCTTCTTGTAAAAGTATGATTAGGTTTTCATGCAATTCAGATATGGTATGCACGCTTTTATTTAACCTCTCAAGAGCTCTGCTATCTTTGAAATTTACATCTTTTTTTAAAAGTTTCATATTTAACTTTATAGCAGTTACGGGAGTATTGAGGTCATGAATCAAATCTTTTGCAAACTTATCAAGGGTGGCTACACTTTTTTGCAAAGGCTTAAGGGCATTTTTTGCCAAACGGTAGCTTAGAAATGCAAATAAAAAGAGTAAAATCATTTGTGCAAATGCTATCTTTAATCTCAGATAAAATATCTTATCTTCATAATTTTTTGTGGATTTAAATACCTCAAAAACTCTACCATGCCTATCTCTAGGTAAATATTTCACAAATTCACGGTCTATTTTTTTAAAATTTTTTATATCAAAATGCTTAAAAATTATATCAGGAGCAAGATATCTATACTCTTTGTTATACTCACTTAAATCATTTCCCATCTTTATATCTCTTGCATATTTTATCACAGAAAATTCTTCATTTTTTAGATATTGATTTTTCATCTGCATAAAATAAAAGAGTCCGACAGCTAATATCAAAATAGCTACACTTAAAAAATAGATAAAAAAGAACTTTAAAAAAGCTCTTTTTTCATGAATTTTCAAGACGGTATCCTATACCTTTTATAGTGTAAATTGGAAGTCCGACTTTTCTAAGACGATTTATATGTACCCTTAAAGCTCCCTCGCTCGTTTCTTTCCCTTCGCCTAACTCACCCAATAACCTCTCTTTTGAGAGAGTTTTGTTGAGATTTTGAAACAAAAGTCTTACGATATATAATTCATACGGTGGCAAAGCGATAAAATCCACTCCACAGTAGAGCTCATCTTTTTCTATGACGAAACGAAAACTGCCTATTTCGATCTCATTTGCATAAGTGTGATATTGCTTCTTCAAGAGTGCTCTTATGCGTATCAAAAGTTCATCAAAATCAAACGGTTTTTTTATATAATCATCAGCTCCAACGCCAAAACCTTTTGATAACGATGCGACATCGCTAAGAGCTGTTATAAAGATAGCAGGAGTCATATCTCCACTCTCTCTCAGACTTTTTAAAAGCTCAAATCCATTTAAAAACGGAACATTTACATCTAAAAGAAAAAGGTCAAATTTAGATATAAATGTAGCATCAAGTGCCATCTCTCCATCCTCTACATGTGAGACTTTAAAATTCTCACTCTCTAAGAGCTCAATAAGTGTTTCAGATAAAACATCGTCGTCTTCTAATAGTAATATTTTTGACATATGTCATTATATAACAAGGTCTATTAGCTTATCGTTAAGATGAAATACCAATTCATAAACGATAACTTTTAGGAAGTAAATTTAAAAATGAAGGTAAACTCTGAACCTATCTTTGGTTTGGAATTTACCTCTACATGTACACTATTTTTATCACAGATATTTTTGACTATATTTAACCCTATACCAAAACCACCTGTAATTTTATCACCTCTGTAGTAGCGATTGAAGATTTTGTTTGTATCTTCTATGCCTTTGCCCTCGTCTCTTACTTTTAAGATGATTTTATAATTTTTTTTGGTTAGGCTTAGATATATAGTTGTTTTATTTTTTGAGTATTTTATCGCATTTGAGATTGTGTTGTCTATGATTCTTGAGAGCTCTAGCTTACTAAAGCTTGTGTGTAAATCTCTTTGTATGTCTTTTAGAACTTTTATGTCCTTTGAATTTAATAAATCCATAAAAAATTCTATTCTTTCTTCGCAAAAAGACGATAGATTTATATCAACTTTTGGATGCTCTACTGCATTTTCTCTAATAAAAAATTCTAAATCTTCATAAACTACTATCATATTTTTTAGAGCTGATTTTGCCCTTCTTATCATTTTATTTTTGCCATATAACACACCAAGCCCATCAAGATTTAGCAAAATTACACCTATTGGGGTTTTCATCTCATGCATTGCATCTTTTATAAAATTTTCCAAATAAATATTGAATTTTTTATATGGCTCTATACTCTGTCTTATAATAAAAAAACTAGAGAGAAAAACCAACAATACTACTATTGTTAATATTATCAAGGCATTTAAAATTATCTTCGAATGTGACACATTTTTGGACACTACCAGAGTTTTGGCTCCAAAAATATTCTCTTTTAATTTGTATTCAAAATATCTCTCATTTTGTCCGCTAACGCTATCCATAAGTGAAAATATCACCTTGTTATTTTTGTCATATATAGCACTTTTAAATATATCAGAACGAGGAAAGTAGAACTCTATTTGGTTTGAATTTGAAAACTTATATATCTTGTTTGAAACTTTCTTAGCATAGATTTGAAGTTCAATATTGTCTTGTAATATCTCGTTATTTAGTTCACTATTGATATAAAATTGCATAGGAATAGTTGCAATTAAAACCAAGATGACTGCTTGTAAAAATATATATTTAAATCCGATTATTTTTTTATCAACCAATCTTATATCCAACTAATTTTTTGGTTTTTATAAACTGTTTTCCGCATTTTTGTCTCACTCTTTTGACGCACATTCTTATATCTGAGTATGTTATGTCTCTGCCTTCCCAAACAACATTCTGTAAAGAATCTATAGATACAAAGTATCCTTTATTTTGCATCAAATAAGAGACTAATTCAAGCTCAGTTGCACTCAAATCTACACTCTTGCCATCTCTAAAAAGGCTTTTATGTTTGATGTCAAATTGAAAATTTTCATCTATTTTAATGCTTTGTTTTGAAGTTTTAAAACAGTGTGTTTTAATAATATAGTCAATTCTATACTTTAACTCTTTGAGCTCAAACGGCTTGCGTAAATAATCGCTACAACCTAGCTCATACCCAAGGCTTAGATTGTGAATGTCACTCAAAGATGTCAGCATGATAACAGGAGCCAAGATGTCATTCTCTCTTAACTGTTTTAGTACCTCATAACCATCGATACCAGGAACTCTAATATCAAGCAGTAAGAGAGCATACTCATTATCATATATAGCATCAAGTGCATCATGGCCATCATCAAAATCATCTACTTCATACTCAAACTCTTCTAAAAAATCCTTAATAGTCACTTTGTACAGATAGTCATCTTCTAGAAGTAAAATTTTCATTTTATAATCACTTCTCTTTTTCGCTTTTCATTAAACTTATATGTACTATTTTCTTGATTTATATTCTCTAAGCTATATATATTGTATGGTGTACTTTGTCCAGCATTCATACATAAAATGATGAAACCTATACTCTTTATACCAATACTTTTCATAGGAAGCATAATTATCAGATTTTTGCCCAATACATAGTAGCGTTTTTTTCTACCAAATATAGTAGGGTTATCAACCAATTTTTCATATAGTCCTTTGTTGTATTTTTTACCAACTATATAGTATCTACCTATCTTTTTATGATTTTTTATATCCACTGCTATATCTATATAATCCTCATCAAGTAAAACTATCATCTTAAGATTAAATTTTTTTAATCTCTTTTTTATATTTTCAAACCCCATGATAACTTCAATCGAGCCGATAAATTTCCTATTTTTACCAAAGATTGGAGATATCGCTTTTATGTTCAATCTTTTGCCTAACTCTATAGAAACCAGAGGCTCTTTACTCTTTTTTACTATCACAAGCCCTTTTCTAAACGAACCTAGCTTGGTACCAAAATAGTTACTGTTGTCCCAATTTCTAGCAAATGCTCGTAAATCTTTTGTGTGAATTTGAATATCTATATTATCTATATTTGTGGACTTTTTGATATCTCCAAGGATTCCTTTTATCTCTTTTAGAGCCATTTTTTGATTATTTAACTCTAAAGCCTTCTTTATGATCGGATTTTGTGAAATCAAAAGCGACAATGAGAGAGCATATCTCTTTTCTGTATCTAAATTTTCATTGAGTATATCTATGTTTTTGGAGATATAGTTGTTTATCAACTCATCTTTGTATGCTTTGGAGTATAAATTGTAAAAGACTAAAATAACTAGCAAAATAGTGATAAATAAAGCTACAAAAAGAATATAAATTTTTTTCATGAGAGTATTATACCAAAGAGGCTTTAAAACCTCTTTGGCTGGATATTTATTTTATTTTGTGGTCACCTCTGATAACATCAATATCTAATCCCAATGCTTTAAAGTTACTTCTAACAGAGTGTTTCTCTTTTAAAACATTTGAGTTGTAGATACCCATCTCTGATTTTGAAGGAAGTGATTTTTGCAAATCAAAATCTGCTCTTTGTTGAGCATTTACATAAAGAACTATATCAACAGTTTGGGCATCACTTAGAGTTCCGCCTTGACCCAATGGCATTTTTAGTTGTATCCAAGTAGCTCCTTTAGGGAGTTTACTCATACCAGCTCCTGTATTGTAAGACAACCATTCACCTTTTGCATTTTTTCCCCAAAGTGGTGGAAATGTTCCCATACCTGCACCATTTTTTGCATGACAAGATGCACACCTTTGAACATAAAGTTTTTTACCATTTAAGTAGTTAGCATGTGTAGCTTTTTTAAATAGTGGTTTAAAATGCTTAATTCCTTTATGCCATATAGCTGCATTTGTTGGACCCCAAGGACCTTTTCTGTCCATCTTTACAGGCTTACCTTCTGATAACCAAGTTATATATGTTGCAATTGCAATAGATGCTTTAGAATCTTGTGGCAATCTTTTTCCATTCATACTTCTCATAAAACAGTTATTTGATCTATCTTGTAAAGTTTGAACCGATTTTTCTCTTTTTGACCATGCTGGAAAAGCTGTACCAGTATCTAACCAAGATGCGATACTTCCTGCGGTTCCTGGTTTTTCATCTTCACCTTTTAAGTGACAATTTGCACAGTTTAGTTTATTACCCACATAATCTTTTGTCAAAGGATGCGTATTGGTATGCAATGCTATATCCTCACCCAATTTAACCATTTTACCCACTTCACCTTTTGGATATGCCTTTGGCGCAGTTCCTGCAAAAACATAACTTGCTCCTATTAGCCCAATGACCGCGACAGCCAATAATTTTTTCATAATTTCTCCTTTGAAATATTTTATTTTTGTATTATATTTTGTTTGTATAACTCAAAAATAACAAAAAATTGATATAATTAAAGAAAAAATTTATATAGGAGAAAGAGATGAAAGTTATTTGTCCTCACTGCCAAGCTATAAACAATGTGCCAAGAAAAGATGATTATAAAAAAGCAAATTGTGGCAAGTGTAAAAACTCACTCTTAGAAGCTAAACCTATAGAATTGACTAGCTCAAACATAGATAGAGTTTTGGAAAATTCTGACATGCCTGTCATCGTTGACTTTTGGGCGCCATGGTGTGGTCCTTGCAAGATGATGGCTCCTGTATTTGCAGATACTGCTATCGGATTTCCGTTAAAAGCTCTGTTTGCAAAAGTAAATACTGAAAATGAACAGTTTTTGGGAAGTAGATTTAAAATAAGAAGTATCCCAACTTTGGTTGTCTTTAAAAATGGTAAAGAAGTCGATAGAGTCTCAGGTGCCATGGATCCAACATCACTAGAAAATTATGTTAGAAGGTTTGTTTAAAAACAAACCTTCTATACTTACTAGCAAATTATGATTGACTTCACCTCGGTATAGTCATCTTCTATAGCAAATTTTGGTCCCTCTTTTCCTATGCCACTTTGCTTAAAACCACCATATGGCTGTATATCAAAACGAAGAGTCGGTATATCATTTATCACGACACCTCCTGCTTCTAATTCATCTATCGCATCTGTTGTCATATCTAAATCATTCGTAAAAACAGAATATTGCAATCCAAAAAGAGAATCATTCATGGATTTTTTTGCCTCTTCATAATTCTGCTTTGCTATCAAAGAGACGATAGGAGCAAAAACTTCTTGGCAGACTATATTCATATCTTCTTTAACATCCACCATGATAGCGGGCTCCATCACCAAGCCTTGATTGCCTCCGCCAAATAAAATTTTTGCACCTTCTTGTTTTGCATTTGCTATCCAAATCTTTGCCTTATCTATCGCATCCTCATCTATCATAGGACCTATAAAAGTCTTTTCATCATAAGGATTTCCCACTGTAAGCTTGCCTGTTTCATCAACCAAAAGTTTTGAAAATTCATCATAAACATCTACATGCACATAGATTCTTTGTAGCGATATACAAACTTGCCCCGAGTTAACAAAAGCTCCAATGGCACACTTTTTAGCGGCATCTTTTAAGTTAGCAGATTTGTCTATAAATGTAGCAGCATTTCCACCAAGTTCCAAAGCTATCTTTTTTATACCAGCTCTTTTTGTGATTAGTTTTCCAACGGGAACACTTCCTGTGAAGCTGATAACTCTTGGAATTTGGCTTGCTACCAAAGCATCATTTACACCCTCACCACTATAAACAACACTGAGTGCATCTTTTAAGGCATAAGGACTCTCGATAAAGAGTTTAGCGAGTGAATATGCACAAAGCGGTGCAGCAGAACTAGGCTTTAGCACGACTGCATTTCCACTCACAAGTGCAGGGGCTATTTTATGGGCCACTAGATTTAGAGGAAAATTAAATGGAGTGATGGCAAGCGCAACTCCCACAGGAACTCTTTTGAAAAATGCCAGAGTTTTTTTGCCACTTGGCATAGCAGTTGTATCAAAACTCTCTCCACCTATGGTTATCATGGTGTGTGCCGAGAGTCTTATGGTCTCTATGCATCTGCTCACTTCACCTCTGGCAAAAAGCATCGGTTTTCCAACCTCATCACAGATAATCTTTGCAAATTTTTCACTCTGCCCTTCTAGTTTATCTGCTACATCTTCCAACCAAGCAACTCTTTGGTGCAGAGGAGACTTTTTTGTCTCTTTTGAAGCACTTTTGGCTTTTAGATACGCCATCTCAACATCGCTAGTGGTGCATATAGGATAAGTTGAAACAACATTTGCATTAAAAGGATTTTTCACCTCTATAACATTTTGAGTATCCCTCTCTTCACTTCCTAAAAATATCTTTGCTCTGTTCATTTCATACTCCTAAAAACTTTTTAAGATTATACGATTTTTTTGCTATAATCATAATATATTTAATACTAAATATCAAAATAGGAGAAAGATTGAATCGTATATTTAATCACCAATCCATAGCTTACATCATCTTATTATTTGCAACCATATGCAATAGCGCAGATGTTACACTTAAAAAAACTGCTAACTATACAAAATACAAAGTTCCGCTAACTGGATTTAATATTAATTGGAGTTTTTTACCTGTCTTAAATGACAAATTTATCAATGTTACAAAATCATTAAAACCTAAAATTATCAGATACCCTGGCGGCACTATATCAAACTCTTGGGATTGGCAACAGGGTCTATCTACAAAATATCCAAGAAGAGCCATACATAAGATAGAAGATTTAGTAAAAATGCAAAAAGGTACAAATGCGGATGTTATATTTGTACTAAATGTCATATCTAGCACATTTAAAAACCAACTCGAACTTCTAAAAAATGCACAAAAACTAGGCATATCTATAAAATATATCGAAATTGGAAATGAACAGTATCTTAGTAGTAAAAAATTTGGTTACAATGTAAAAAAATTTCCATCTGGAAAAGATTATGCAAAATATGCAAACACTTGGGCGGCTAAACTAAAAAAAGAGTTCCCAAGAGTTAAGATAGGCATTGTTTTACTAGGCAGGACAAATAAAAATCCTAGGCTACAAAAATGGAATAGTCTAGTAATCGATAATATCAAAGCCAAAAACTATGATGCATTTATTTATCATATCTACCTAAAATTTCCAAATTACATAAAGCTAAACCCTGATAACATTGCTAGAATCATCCATAAAAGAATCAAATATTTTGAAAAAAGCAAAGTTTCAAATCCAAAAAAACAAATCTGGATCACAGAATATGGTGCACATGCCAATAGTGAAGAAAAAACAGTTGAGGTTACAGCTAAACTAGCAGACTACATCGATTCAATTGCAGATATATCAATGGCACATATACTATTTTTAAAAACGAGAAAAAGAAAATACTCTTTTTTCTCTATGATTTCCACCAACAATGAGACTAAGCTGACAAAACTTGGGCAAATGTTTAAAACTCGTATAAATGCACGATAAATAAGGTATAAATCAGCTTTTAATGTAAACTTAGATATTATAACAGCTATTTTATTATTAATAGGTTGGAAAATATGGAAAAAGCAAAATTTATTTGGATGGATGGCAAATTAACTCCTTGGGATGAAGCAAATGTTCACATTTTAACTCATACACTTCACTATGGTAATGGTGTTTTTGAGGGGACTAGAGCATATATGACAGATGATGGTCTTGCAATTTTTAGACTAAGAGATCACACAAAAAGACTTTTAAATTCTGCTAAGATTACAAGAATACAACCGACTTACTCTATAGAAGAGCTCGAAAATGCACAACTTGAAATCCTTAGAGTTAATGATTTTAAATCAAATGTGTATATAAGACCACTTATATATCTAGGATATGGAATCATGGGACTATACCATGTAAATGCACCTGTCAAAACTGCGATAGCGGCTTGGGAATGGGGTAGTTATCTTGGTGATGAAGGCTTGGAGAATGGGATAAGAGTAAAGATCTCTTCTTTTACTAGAAATCCTGTTAGCTCAACCATGGGAAAAGCAAAAGCAGCTGCAAATTATCTCAATTCTCAACTAGCAAAATATGAAGCGATGGACGCTGGATATGAAGAGGCTTTACTGCTTGATGACGAAGGTTTTGTAGCTGAAGGCAGTGGGGAATGTTTTTTTATAGTACGGGACGGTGTATTAATATCTCCTCCAAATGACACTTCGCTTGAAAGTATCACACAAAATACTGTCATAATGCTAGCCAAAGACGCTGGAATTACTGTCCAAAGACGAAGAATCACTAGAGATGAAGTATATATTGCTGATGAAGCCTTTTTTACTGGAACTGCTGCTGAAGTAACTCCTATAAAAGATGTTGATAATTATGTGATTGGAGATGGAAAGAGAGGTTCGATCACTAAGCAATTGCAAGATGCATATTTTGATGTGGTTTATGGGAGAAATAAAAAATATAGAGATTTGTTAACTTTCATTTAGGGAGTTAGTGTAGAATACAATGAAATTTTAAAGGAAAAAAAGATGCCAGTTGATTTAAATGATTATTTTAAAAAGAAGAGTGGAAGTGGTGGAGGAAATAGTGGCGGTGGAAACAATAATTCCATGCCAAACATGGAGCCACCAGAGTTTTTAAAAAACCTTGGTAAAAAAGCAGGTTTTTTATATGTCTTGATTGCCGTTATAGTAGTTTTGGTTATAGCAAAACCATTTATCATCATAAACTCAGGCGAAATGGGTATAAAGGCAACTGCTGGTAAATTTGACCCAACCCCTATGAACCCTGGCTTTCATCTGTTTTTACCTTTTCTCCAAACTATATTTATAGTTGACACAAAAGTAAGAGTGATGAATTACACATCTGGAGCAGATCAAGAACGAACCCAAAGAGGCTCAGGAATAAAAGTTAAAAATGCTATATCTGTGCTAGACTCAAGAGGGCTTCCTGTTTCTATCGACTTGACAGTGCAATATAAGCTAGAACCATCTACTGCACCTCAAACGATAGCTACTTGGGGAATGGCATGGGAAGATAAAATCATAAATCCAGTAGTGAGAGATGTCGCTAGAAATGTTATAGGCCAATATCCAGCAGAGGAATTGCCATTACAAAGAAATGCAATAGCAGTAAAAATTGATCAGCAGATTAGAAAAAAGATAAATGCACAGCCTGGTCGTCCAGTTCAATTATTGACAGTTCAGCTAAGAAACATCATGCTTCCTCAAAAGATTAGAGATCAAATAGAGATGGTTCAAGTAGCAAAGCAACAAGTTCAAAAAACCAGATACGAAGTCGAGCAAGCAAATCAACAAGCTAAGAAAAAAGCGGCACTTGCCACCGGTGATGCAAATGCAAGAAAAATAAAAGCACAAGGTCAAGCAGATGCTACCAAGATAGAAGCTGATGCAAATTCTTATGCAAATATCGAGATTTCTAAAAGTATCACTTTAAATCTTTTAAAACTTCGCCAAATAGAAGTTCAAGGTAAATTTAATGATGCACTTGCCGTTAATAAAGATGCTAAAATCTTCTTAACACCTGGTGGTGCTGTTCCAAATATTTGGGTTGATACAAAAAACACTAGACAGATGACTAGCGTTAGTAAACAAAGATAATTTTATGGGTATAGAGTTAGTAAACAGTATCGACTGGGATAAGAATCCTATGATTCCTGTTATCGCACAAGATTGCGATAGCGGAGAAATACTTATGCTAGCTTATACCAACAAAGAAGCCTTTGATTTAACTCTAAAAACAAAATTTGCTCACTACTTTTCAAGAAGTAGAAAAAAACTATGGAAAAAAGGTGAGCAAAGTGGTCATACTCAAGAAGTCAAAGAGATGTACCTAGATTGTGATAGCGATACACTTTTACTTAAAATAAAACAAAAAGGTGTCGCTTGTCACACAGGAAGAATGTCTTGTTTTTTTAATCGTATAGATATAGACAGAGATTTGCCTCCGATTGAAGAGCAGATTAATAGCTATAGTATCAGCGATACACTATATCACACTATTTGTGAGCGAAAAAATGCTGATCCAAAAAAATCTTATGTTGCTTCACTGTTTAAAAAAGGTGAAAATTCAATATTGAAAAAAGTGGTTGAAGAGGCAGGGGAGTTTTGTTTTGCCATAAAAGATGATGATGAAAAAGAAATCATATATGAAGCAGCTGACCTCATGTTTCACTCACTCGTAGCACTTGGCTATAAAAATATCAATCCAGATTTAGTTAAACAAGAACTTCAAAGAAGATTTGGACTAAGCGGGATAGAGGAGAAAAATAGCAGAAAAGATGTATGATCTAAAACTTTCAATTTTGACATATATTCACAATTTTGGTTTATATGATTACATTGCCTTTGTATGGTTGCTTGTTACTTTTTTTGTGCTACTCATTTTAGCAGTTATAATAATAAAAAAATCCACAAAATTATCAATGTTTTTAATTTTGCTTTCAATTATTTTGCTAATTGTTGGTCCTTTTTCAATAAAATATTATCTAGGAAAAACGATTAGAGCAGTCAAAATAAACAATATAAAGTTTCAAAAACTTAACTTTTCACATACTCTCATCATCGACTATAGCATCAAAAATGAATCAAAAAAATCTTTTAGATTATGTGAAACTAAAACTATAATTTACCAAAAGTCCCAATCAAAGATAAAATTATTTCTAAATCAACTAAAACCGATAGCTTTTAGGACGATTTTAATAAAAGAACCAATAGCACCAAGTGCTTCTATAAACAAAAGATTAGTTTTAGACGATTTTACGACCAATTATGATATAAATGTATCTATAGATGCACAGTGCTATTAAAAGGAGAGTGAAATGATTTCTTACTTTACTATATTTCATATAATTACTTTAGCAATTTTCTTTGTAATATTTATATTACTACTTATTTTGTCGTTTAGAGAAACAAGAAAAAAAGTTTTGCTAGCTATGATATTTTCAAATTTTTTAGTCATTTCTATGCTTGCAATGTTTTCTATGTTTGTTTTGGATAAATACACAAAAAAAGCCAGATTAGAAGATATATCGCAAGCAAGGGTTCTCATCAGTGAATCATTTGTAGTAACTGGGCGGGTAAGAAATATCGGTAAATTTGGTATCTCAAAATGCTTTTTAAATGTCAAACTTGTCAATAACGCTGTAACATCTGGAAATCTATCTAGTTCGACCGTTTATAAGCCAACAGCTGGGCTAGAGTTTTTAAATAAAGCAAAGGGTGATGAAAAAAAATCAACAATTATAAAAGATTTTTTAATTGCAAGAAACCTAAAAGTTGATGAGCTAAGAAACTTCAGCACATCTATGCAATTTCCACCATATTTTAAAAATCCGTCACTTATATATAAACTCCACTGTAGATAAGTGCTTAAAATTACTTTATAAAATAATCTCCATCGAAGCTCACAAGTGAATAATTCATATCTTCACCAATACTTTTTTTAAGTGCATCAATGCTTAAAAAACTAAGTGAATCTGCTTTTATATACTCTCTTATCTCTTCAACACTCATGTTTGCACTGATAAGTTCTTCATAGCTTGGAGTATCTATGCCATAGATGTCTGGATGCTCAATTGTGGGCGAAGCAATGCACATGTGAACTTCCTTTGCCCCTGCATTTTTTAGAATCTTTATAATTCTTTTTGATGTAGTTCCTCGCACTAGGCTATCATCGACAACTATAATTCTTTTACCTTTTAATATCTCTTTTATGGGTGATAACTTCAGCTTAACTTTCATATCTCTTTTTGCTTGTGTTGGCTCTATGAAAGTTCTTCCGACATAATGATTTCTCACAATTGCCATCTCAAAAGGAATGCCACTTTCTTGGGCATATCCCATGGCGGCACTCACACCGCTATCTGGCACAGGAATTACCAAATCAGCATCTATTTTATTTTCTCTTGCAAGTGCTTTTCCAATCTCTTGTCTTACTGCATATACACTTTTTCCTTCTATTACACTGTCTGGTCTTGCGAAATATATGTATTCAAATGCACAAACTCTAGGAGTAGGTTCAAACAACTGTATGCTTTCAAACCCTTTTTTATCTTTATCAAAAATTATCATTTCACCTGGTCGCACATCTCTGATAAATTCTGCGCCAACTAAATCAAACGCACAAGTTTCACTAGAAACTATATATCCGCCATCTTCTAATCTTCCTATGCAAAAGGGTCTAACACCATATCTGTCTCTTATAGCAAACATTTTATGCCTACTTTGTATGATAAGGCAATATGCACCTTTTATGATATTTAAAGCCTCGATAATCCTATCTCTAAGATATTCTTCTTGACTTCTTGCTATAAGATGAATTATATTTTCAGTGTCCATTTCAGATTGAAAAATTGCTCCTTCATCTATGAGAGCATTTCTCACCTCATCTTTGTTGATTAAGTTACCATTGTGGACTATCGAAATCTCACCAAGTTTGTAACTAGCATGGATAGGTTGTGCATCTAAGACAGATTTACTTCCTGCTGTTGAGTATCTGTTGTGTCCAACAGCTGAGTTTCCTTTTAAAAACTTTAGTCCAGCCTCATCAAAAACTTCAGTAACTAAACCTCTTTTTTTGATTTTGCTTATCTTTTCTCCATCACTCACACTAATACCAGTGGCTTCTTGTCCACGATGTTGCATAGCAAAAAGCGAATAATAAGTAACTCTAGAAGCTTCTTTTGTATCAAAAACACCAACTATCGCACACATATAAAATCCTTAAAGACCTAAGCAGTCATTTATATTGTAAAGACCATTTTCCTGATTTACTATCCATTTTGCAGCTCTTATAGCACCTTTGGCAAAAGTATCTCTACTAGTTGCTGTATGATTTAATTCTATAAATTCACCATCATTATAAAACCCGACTGTATGTCTTCCAACGATATCACCGCCACGAAGAGCCATTATAGCTATCTCATCTTTACTTCTCTCACCAATCAAACCATTTCTTCCACTAACTCTCACTTCTTCTAAATTCAAACCTCTAGCCTTTGCTGCGCTTTCACCCAAAGTTATAGCGGTTCCACTTGGTGCATCTTTTTTATATCTATGATGTTGCTCAGCAATCTCTATGTCAAAATCACTCAAACTACTTGATGCCAAAGAGACAAGCTTATTTAAAACAGCAACTCCTAGTGACATATTTGTAGAGTATAGTATAGGCATCAATTTTGAAGCTTCGTTTAGTAAATTTTGCTGATGTGGACTAAGTCCTGTAGTTCCTATAACTAATGGGGTCGGATGCTCAAGTGCAGCTTCAAGCAAAGTTTCAGTAGCAAAAGCAATCGTAAAATCAATCACTACATCACTCTTTTCAAATAATTCTTCATAAGATTCCGTGACAATAGATCCTTCTGGTATAGAAAAGCTAAAATCCTCTATAGCGTGAAGCATATGCACTTTAGCATCATTATCATTTTTTAAATTTTCTATAAGTAAACGCCCAACTCTTCCAGTTGATCCGTGTATTCCAACATCCATATTTTTTTCCTTAGTTATTTACATATTCTAGTGCTTGGATACCAGCAGTTGCACCATCGCCTGCGGCACAAACTACTTGTTTTGA
>Ga0256829_1000956_pt1 | contig 25248 bp, 26 predicted proteins | sample 131447metaG_FD_185979 | JGI IMG/M metagenome (GOLD analysis project Ga0256829, IMG submission 185979) | Hydrothermal vent microbial communities from Lau Basin, Pacific Ocean - 131-447 | ecosystem: Environmental > Aquatic > Marine > Hydrothermal vents | place: Pacific Ocean: Lau Basin | collected...
CTACCTTATTAAGCAAATTAAGTTAGTTACTGGTAATTAGTTATTGGTAATTAGTGAATGGTTTAATAAGTAGTAAGCAGATTGTAACACCCCTTTCATTGACAACTTAGACTCTTAACAATACTAATTTAAATGAGGTCAGGTGTTTACTTTTTCAGAGCAAGCTCCAAAAAAGTCAACACCTGACCCCGAAACTCTCAAAGCCAAGAGAAGTAATGGCATTAGGGGTCTGGTGTTGAATGTTGACTTGCAAGAGTAAACATTAAATACCTGACCCCATAATAATGCCCTTACTTCTCTTGGCGGTGTCGCTAGAGTGAAGGTCACACCCAGATCCATCCCGAACCTGGAAGTTAAGCTTCTCATCGCCGATAATACTGCCGGCTACGCTGGTGGGAACGTAGGTCGACGCCGTCTTGAGATGTATTTTACTTCTTTTTATTCATATTTATTTCAACTGCAATAATTTTTTATTTTAATCAATTGTATTTTATTTATCATTACTTTGTTTATGTTGTTAATCTATAGATAATATAGTTTTTTATATTATCTATTGACATTTGGCATATATTTTAACTACTAGTGTTAAATAATTTCGTTATAGAAGGCTAAAAAGCTATTTGGTTCTATTGTTTTGACTTTAGAGTTTTTAAAGCCTTTTTTGTCTCTTGTTATTATGTAATCAATATTTGTGTTAAAAGCAGAGCTGTAGATTACGCTATCTTCAAAATCTAGCCCATTATTAGCTATTGCTTCGGTAAATACTGTTTTATCTAAGGGAGTAACTAGAAATATTTTTAGAAGCATTTCTATAATTTTATCTGCTTCGTTTTTGTCTAGTGCTTTTGCTGTTAAGTAGTGTATAGTTGTAATAGAAGAAGCCGAAAGATATGCCTTTAATTTCTTTGTCTCTGCTAATATAAAAAGCTCTTTACTGTGTTTAAAAAAGGGTTCTCTTTCTAGTAGCAAGTCTAAAACTATATTAGTATCTAGTAATATTTTCATAGATATTTTTTTTCTAAATATTTTTTGTAATCATCTGCTTTTATATCTTTACCTTTTAATTTACCAGATAATTCTTCGGTAATAGACGCTTTATTAGAAGAGTTTTTATATTCTAAAATATTTTTAAAGAACTCATTAACAAGCTTAGATACAGAGGTATTGTGTCCTTTTGCATACATTTTAATCTGTTCTATTAACTTTTTATCGCTATAGAGTGTTATTTTAGAGTTCATACAAATCCTTGTCGTATATAATTAATAATATTATACGATAATAGTATTTTTTTGTCAAGGTTTTGTTTTATGTTAGCTCGCATTTTGGAAGCGATAGAAAAGGTCGGTAATGTAGTCGGTAGTAATGTCGGTAATAAACTACTTAATATTACAGATAACCAACAAATTATTATCAACAGTATGAAAACCAATCCTAAAGTAAGTGCCACTAAGTTAGCTGAGATTGTAGGGATTTCTAAGCGGAAGATAAAGGAGAATATAGATAATACCAAATCAAAATTAAAACATACACTTATAAAAGCAAATAAACCATAATCTTTCACACTTAATAGTTTCACATTAGCTACGGCTAGTGTTTCAACTTTTAAGTGCAAAACCTTATGGCTTCTTTGAATTTATAAGTACACCTTTTAATTTTTATTTGGTATAAGTAAAAGAAGATGGGGCTAATAGAGAGAGTTGGTGGAACTCGTGGGCATTGGGAGGTGTTGTGAGTATATAGATATATAATATTGTATTCTCAAAATAGTATATATGGTATTTGATTATTTTAAATAGGTATGGTTGAGTTAAACTATATTTATGCTAAAATATTACAACTAAAGTGGAGGGGTGTTATGAATCAAGAGGCAAAATTGAAGCATTTGGAGTTTATACAAAACACTATTACGAGAATGGCTAACAACTCTTTTTTACTTAAAGGGTGGTGTATTACTGTCGTGGGTGCTATTATTGGGCTTAACAAAGATGGTGTAGATTGGAAGGTAACACTACTTGCGATGATGCTTACAGTAATGTTTTGGGTTTTAGATGGGTATTTTCTTTCACAAGAGCGATATTTTCGTGGCAGATACGACGAAGTTCGTCAAAAAAACCCTGAAGAGATAGATTTTAAAATGCAACTAGATGGCAGCCCAACTACCGATATGGACTGGATTGTTAGTATGACATCTGTTACTTTAAGATGGTATTATATTACTATTTTAGTTGCTTTGTTTGTGCTTTCATTTTTGATGTAAGGTTATTTTTGAATGTCTAATAGTTCTAAGCCTAAGATTTTTATTAGTTATAGTCATGAAAGTGATGAATGGAAAGAGCAGATACAATTATTTGTTAATAGTATGAGAATTCACGGATTAGAATGTATATTTGATAAATATACTCCTGAAAATCCATTATGGTCAGATTGGATGAGAGAAGGAGTATATAACAGCGATTATATTTTTATATTTTGCACACAATTTTACAAAGAAAAATTTATTACTGATTCTCAATATAAAAATTCAGGAGTTTATGCAGAGGCAGAATGCATAAGAGATCGTTTAAAAAAATCTAATAATGAAGATTTAAATAAAATATTTTTGCTTTTTTTTGATGAACCAAATGAAAGTAATATTCCTACTGATATTACTAGATGTTCCAGATATAATTGTTTAAATTATGAACAACTTAATGAACTCTATCATAGAGTTACAAATCAAATAGAGAACCCACCAGAAGTTGGAGATATAAAAGAAAATTTGCCAACTAAGATTATAGAAGAGTTAGAATCTTACCAACATGAAGCACAAGAAACAGACAATACGCTTGAGGAGTTAACCCAAACACTAAAACAAATCATTACATTAGAACAATTAAAACTATATGCCACAAATTTATTAAGTTTTAGCACTATCCATTTACCCGAAGATTTTGATTCAATAATTAATCAATTATATGACTTTCGTTATCCTCTTTTGTGCTTGCTTAAACAATTAGATGACAACCGCACAGGTTTAATATTAAAGAAACTTCAAGAAGAGTTGCATATATCTGATAGTGATTTAGAAAAATCAGATTGTATGAAAATCGATATGAAATTAGATAGATGCAATCTTTTAATTACTTTAGAACCTGAAAATGGGGATACTGAACACACAAAGGTGGAAATTTGGAGATTTAAAGAGTATCTTTCTCATCCCCAATCTGTTTATGGTCCAGTAGAAATTGATCTTTCAACTAAAGAAAATCCAACAGGTTTAGTAGATGAAATTTTTAAAATTATTACAAAAGCTTCAAGAAATAATGTATTGATAGAATTTATTATTCCTTACGAATTACAAGATATTGACTTTGCTTCATGGTATAATAGCAATAATGGCAGAATCGGAAGAAGATTTAAAATTGCAAGAAGAATCAGTGAAAGATTAGAAAAAAGTAGAATAGACAATAGTGCTTATGAAGATTGGAAACAATTTTGGGATTGGTATAAAGAAAAGAGATTATCTAAATTAAAAGAATTGGTTATTCCTGTAAGCAATAAAGATGACATATATTTTGATGATTTCGAAGAAAAACCTTATATAAAATGTGAAAATATAATTGATTTTGAGTTATACAAAGGATTTATTGAAGAGTCCGCATGTATTATATTGGCATCATTCAATAAAGATAGCAATATAAGTGAATTATGTAGTATGATAAACGAAGAAGAAAAATTGGAAGGCTTAATAAAAGCCAGCTCTAAAGCTTCAAGAAATCAGATACCATACCTACTTATCTGGGATAATCCAAACCGTATCCCTTTGCGTAATCAAAATAAAAAAACTTCAGGAGAGTAATATGAAAGAGATTTATCAAGGGTTAAAAGAGAAAAATGGCGAAAAAATTAAAAAAGATTTAGAAAATCTTGAAAAGTTTGCACCGCCTTGGAGAAAGCATAAAGAAGAGAGTGGTAAAAATTATGAAGCATCAGATGAAGAGAAATTAATTGTTAATCTTGCTTTAAAGTTAAGAAGACCTATTCTTTTAGGTGGCGACCCCGGTATCGGAAAATCATCTTTGGCAAAATCGGTTGATTATGAGCTGGAGTTAGGCGGAGTGTTGCATTGGCAAATAACAACACATAGCGTATTAAAAGATGGATTGTATGATTATGATGCCATTGCAAGATTACAAGATGTAAAAAGTTCTAATGACGGTAAAATAAAACCAATAGGAGATTTTATAACACTCAACGCTTTAGGAACAGCGTTTGCATCTGATAAAATGAGAGTAGTGCTTATAGATGAACTTGATAAAAGCGATATAGACTTTCCAAACAACCTATTACATATTTTAGAAGAGAGGGAGTTTCCAATTCCTGAACTTGCAAGAACTGGCGAGAGTGAACACAAAGTTTATACCGCAGATGGAGAAAAGATAACAATAACACTAAAAAATGGAAAATTACAATGTAAAGTTTTCCCTCTAATTATCTTTACAAGCAATAAAGAGAGAGAATTTCCTGCCGCATTTATGCGAAGAGTTTTAACCCACGATATTACTCTTCCAGATAGTGAAGAGGAGTTAAAAGAGAGATTATTTAAAATAGTCTCTAACCATTTAAAAGATTATAAAACAGAAGATGAAAATAAAAGCTTTAACGAGATAGAAGATAGAGTAAAAAATATTATACAAAAATTTATTGAGCAAATACGAAACGAAAACAAACAACTTGCCACAGACCAATTAATGCATGCTGTTTTTCTTGAATTACAAGGCATTGATGTAAATGAAGATATGCTTAAAAAAATATGGCATAAATTATCACAATAGGGTAAACAGTGGATTGTAAAAATTTGGGGCAACTGTTTTTAAAAGAGTTAGAAAATGTTTTAGATATGCTCTGGCTATCGCAAGAGTATAAAAAAGTTCCAAATCAAAAAGAGATAAAGGAGCCAAATAGTAACAAGCCAGAAAAACCGCAAAAATCTAAACAGACTGAAGATAAAAAACAAAATATAAAAACAGATGGCACTCCACAAAAAGTTGAAGTATATACTAAACAACAAATATTTAAAAAAACCACTACATTACCGGTTGATTATATTACCCTTCCAAGGCAGCAAACACTTCAAAATTACAGAAATTGGGAAAAAGCCTTTAAACCTTTAAAAATTACAAACCAAAACATACAAGAAAAAGTTATAAACGAAGAAAAAACAGTAAATTTAATAGCCCAGACAGATATATATCAAGTCATCTCCGAATATAAAGAAAAACCGGTTTTTTCTTTATTGTTGATAATAGATAAACATCATAGTATGGAAATATTTGAAAACCTAATTGATGAATTTTGCAATGCAATAGCACATTTTGGGATTTTTGAAAGAGTAGAAATTACTTACCTTGACAGCAGCAAAAGCAAAAGCGGTTTTTACCGAGATAAAAAACTGCGTCAGAAAGTTTCTAAAAAGCAATTTTTGTTAAATAAAAACAGTTTAATTTTAATAATAAGCAATTGCACATCTCCTGCATGGAAAAGCAATGATATGTATAACAATATCAAAGAGTGGTCAAATAAAAGTTTTTGCTCTATTGCGCAAATACTGCCGAGATATATGTGGCTTTTAACCACTCTTGGGCAAGGGGTTCAGCTTAATTGGAAAGCAGATAAAGCATATCCGTTAAATAAAGATTTATACAGCAAAAAAAGCTCCTTTTATTTTGCAAATGATGAAAATATTCTTAAAATTCCTGTTGTAGCATTTGAACCTGCCTCTTTTAATGCTTGGGGAAATGTTATTCTTAAAAAGCAAAATTACAGCATTTCCGGTTTTGCTTTTTTGGAACAAAATTTAACCGAGCAGCCTATTAGAGAGCAGAAAATCTCAGCAGAGCAAAGAGTAGAAAACTTTTTGGCTCAAGCTTCTATAACGGCAAAAATATTAGCTGCTTATTTGGCAAATTTACCTGTTAGCTATGAAGTAGCACGATATATACAAGAGATAGAGTTGCCAGATTCAAATCTTTTACATCTTGCAGAAGTATTTTTGGGTGAAATTATAGAAAGAGTTGAATACGAAGGAAAAGTAAGTTTTGATTTTTACAATGGAGTAAGAGATAAATTAAAATACCAAATACCGCCAGATAAAGCGTGGGAGCTTTTTATAAAAATATCAAATATTTTATCTAAAGAGTTTGGCTCATCACTCTATATGCCCGCCTTTTTTTACAATCCAAAATCAACAAAATCAATTAAGTGGAGCAAAGAAGCGATAAAATTTGCTGAACTTGGTATAGACATACTCAAAAGAAAAGGCGGTTACAGTTATAAAAAAGCACAAATACTCGAAAAAGAGATTAAAGAAATTGTAAAAAAACAAGAAGCCATTATCCCAAATTCCAAACGCTTAAGAGCTAAAAATAGTTTTTATAATGAAGGTACTGTTTTTAACTATGATTTTGAGATAGCAAAATATCCTGTAACTTTTGAAGAGTATGATTTATTTTGTGAAGATACCGGTAGAAAAAAACCGTATGATGAAGGTTGGGGCAGAGGTAAGCGACCCGTAATTAATGTTTCTTGGTATGATGCTAAAGTATATTGTGAATGGTTGAGTGAAAAAACAGGCGAAAATTATAGACTGCCAACCAAAGCAGAGTGGGAGTTTGCTTGCAGGGCGGGAACTACTACAAAGTGGAGTTTTGGAGATGATGAAAAAGAGCTTGAAAAATATGCTTGGTATAGTAAAAATAGTAATAATAAAACACATCCGGTAGGAGAAAAATTACCTAATCCTTGGGGATTATATGATATGTATGGAAATGTTTTTGAATGGTGTAAAAAAGAGGATAAAAAAAAGGATACTGGTATAATAGTTAAAATATCCAAAGAAAAAGAAATAGAATGTATAAAAGGAGGTTCATGGAGAGGATCGTTCAATGTTACTTTCACAGACAAATTCATACGAAAAAATACTATTGCTGAAGAAAATTATATTGGCTTTCGTCTCCTCAGAACTTTATCTTCTGATTTGGATAGTAGTATTCTTGTTAAATCAAAAGAAGATGACACCTTTGATATTGATAAAATCAAATTTAATAACTTTGCACGATATACTGGCTTAAAAGGTAATGATAATTGGTATGAATGGGTAGTTTATGTAGATGAATCGACAGATATTCTAGACAAGATAGAAACTGTAGAATATACTTTGCATTCAACATTCCCCAAACCAATAAGAAGAACAAGTGACAAAAATAGTAACTTTATGATAGAAAGTTCAGGATGGGGAGAGTTTGAAATAAAAACTAAAGTTTATTTAAAGAATGGTAGTCAAATAAATGGTTCGTATTATCTTGACTTTTCAAAGAAGTGGAGTAATGAACTTTTTATTTCAAAAAATAGGAAAGATGAAGAGAAATTAGAGTATAAAAAGTTTTCAAACAAAGAAATAAAATTTATACTAGAGAAGTTAAAAGAAAAGAATATCAATTTTGGTATTGGATTTATTGCTGTAGGATATAACAGTATATCTGATACACAAATAAAAAGTGAATTGTGTCAAAATATTGGTATTTATAGCTTGGTTTATCATATGCCAGATGATTCTTCACAAGAGACTATAATTCAAACAATAAAGATGTTAAATAAAAATCCAAATATAAATGGCATATGGATTGAAGTCCCTCTGCCAAAGTATATAGATATTGATTATATATTACAAGCAATAGATTCTAAAAAAGTTATCAATAAACCATTTAAAACCGATATTCCTCAATCGTTAAATGAGTTTCAAGATTTTTTAGTTCATTGGATAAGAAGAAAGGCTGACGAAAATGAAAGCTAAATTTATAAAACCTAAAATGGTTCGATTACTTAATTCTCTTTCTATTGATATGGTACTTATTAAGAAAGGCTCTTTTTTGATGGGCGAAGGGAGTAAGAAGAAAAAAGTAACAATAGAAAATGATTTTTACATAGGTAAATATCCCGTAACCGTAGTAGAGTATATGTATTTTATAAATGATGTAAAAAAACACTATCCTATATGGTTAGAAGAGGGGAGTAAATATAATATAAAAACAGGAACTAATGATTTATTTAAAAAAATGCCAAATCTACAAAACCAGAATGCTCCTATAGTTGGCATTGGTTGGCACGATGCTATAGCATATTGTAAATGGCTTAGCAAGAAGACAGGATATAATTACAGGTTACTTAAAGAAGGAGAGTGGGAGTTTGCTTGCAGGGCGGGAACTACTACAAAATGGAGTTTTGGAGATGATAAAAAAGAGCTTGAAGAATATGCTTGGTATAGTAAGAACTCTTATAGATTAGGAAAAAAGCATAAAAATTTTGGCATACAAGAAGTAGGCAAAAAACTGCCAAATCCTTGGGGATTATATGATATGCATGGCAATGTTTGGGAATGGTGCGAAGATTGGTATGATAGTAATAAAGATAAAAAAGTTCTTAGGGGCGGTTCGTGGTTAGATGCAGCAGGAAGCACCCGTTCAGCTGGCCGTTACGACGGGTTCGGTGTCAATCGCAGTGTTGGCATTGGTTTTCGTCTCCTTAGAACTTTACCTTCTTGATTGGGTGCTTTTTAGCCTTGTGGTTTTTACCTTTTTCTTTTCTTAAAGAGAGTGCAAGCACAAAAAAAACCCCGCAAGGAGGTGGTAAATTTTGAATTTAAAAGTTAGTTGTTTACTCTATTTGTAAAAATATCTATTAGTGCAATATTAAAAGTTTTAAAATCTTTTGTATTGTGTGTTACAAGTGTAAGGTTATGAATTATGGCAGTAGATAGTATAAGATTGTCTGGAAGTTTAATTTTTTTAATTTTGCGATTTTCAATAGCTTGATTTGATATGTTTTGGTCTATATCTAGAATAGTAAATTTGGCTAATAACTCTTTTACTGATGACTCCTCTTGGGGTGTGAATGGAAAAGAGAGAACTTCGACATATGTAATTTGAGAGATTGCAATCTCTTTATAGTTTTGGCTTAGAAAATTTGTGGCAATAGCTTCGCCGTTGAGGTGGTAGATAATGATATTGGAATCTACTAAGTATTTCATCTATTCCACTCGTTACGAATCTCCTCTTGCCATTTGAGGGGGTCTATTTTTTTATTAGATATAAGACCAGAAGTTTTTGAAAAAATATCACTATTTTTTAACGGTTCTTGGTCGTTTTTAATAATATTTAGCTTGACTTTATTTTTTGGTAGCTTTTCTAAAAATGTAATAACTTTATCGAATATATCGCTACTAATATCTATCTGTATGCGTTTAGTTGCCATAATAAAGTCTCCTATTTCTCATTTGTCTTTATTATACCATAAATTTAACTTTGATTTAAACACTAATTATCTTACTGCCTATAAGCAGTAAGGAATAGGTACTCTTTTTCTGATATGTAAACTTTCAAAAAGGGTCTGATATTGACTTTATACCAAATCAAAATTAAAACATACACTTATAAAAGCAAATAAACCATAATCTTTCATACTTAATAGTTTCACATTAGCTACGGCTAGTGCTTCAACTCTTAAGTGCAAAACCTTATGGCTTCTTTGGATTTATAAGTACACCTTTTAATTTTTATTAGGTATTACACTTTTATTTAAGATAATAATTTTTGCTTGATATTATGGCTACTATTGGGATTATTGCGATATTTTCTATACAAGCTATCTATAATTTGAATAGTAAAAATACAAACTAAGATATATTCTCTTTACAAAAAGGAAAAAATATGATATTCTTTCTTTATGAAAAAGAAAGAATTGATAAAACAGATAATTAGAAGTTTTCATTTGGCTCAAAAGTTTGATGTTGTAAGTAGGGATATAGAGCTTCCTATAGATTCTGGTAAGATTATTACGCTTATTGGGGCAAGGCGGAGTGGGAAGAGTTATATTTTGTATGATGTTGTAAATAGATTGCAAGAGAGTGTGGCAAAAGAGAAGATAGTTTTTATTAACTTTGAGGATGAGAGGCTTGATTTAAAAGTTGATGAGTTAGATTTGATTTTGCAAAGTTATAAAGAGTTGTATCCCGATTTAGATTTGAGTGAGTGTTATCTATTTTTTGATGAGATTCAAAATATTGATGGCTGGGAGAAGTTTGTAAGGCGAGTTTACGATAGTGTTACTAAAAATATTTTTATAACAGGGAGTAATGCTAAACTTTTAAGTAGTGAGATTGCTTCGTCTCTGCGTGGTAGAAGTTTGAGCTTTAGTGTTTATCCGCTTTCGTTTAAGGAGTATTTGCAATTTAAAAATGTTCCTATAGATCTTTATGGGTTTAATGAACTCTCTAAAATTAAGAGTGAATTTTTAAACTATTTGAGTGATGGTGGATTTCCGGAGTTGGTGTTTTTGGATAAGAGGTATCATGTTAAAGTGTTACAAGAGTATTTTAATGTGATGATGTATAAAGATTTAGTAGAGCGGTATAAAATTGGCAATATTACTGCATTAAAGTTTTTTTTAAAGAGGATTATAGCCTCTTCTATAAAAGAGATTTCGATAAACAAAATTTATAACGAACTTAAAAGCAACGGTATTAAGATAGGCAAAAACTCGCTTTATGAGTATTTAGAGTATATACAAGCGATATTTTTAGTTCAGGTTTTGCATAAATACTCTAATAAGGTTACAGAACTGGGAGAAAAGAAAGTTTATGCTATTGATACCGGGCTAGTGAATGCAATAGAGTTTTCGTTTTCTAAAAATATGGGGAAAGCGTTAGAGAATTTGGTATTTTTAGAGTTAAAAAGAAGAGGCGAGGAGATTTATTACCATACAACAGCAAATAGTGAGTGCGATTTTATATTGGCAAGCAAAGATAATTTGCCACTTCAGGTTAGTTGGGACATGAGTGAAGAGACGACTAAAATACGGGAGATAAAAGGCTTGCTTAATGCTTGTAAAACATTTGGGCAGAATAGGGGAGTAATAGTTACTGCTGATTATGAAGATAGTTTTGATATAGATGGAGTAAAAGTTAATATTGTACCATTTTATAAGTGGTGTTTAGCGTAAATTCGGGTTTATTATTTTACTGCCTATAAGCGGTAAGAAATAGATATTCTCTTCCTGATATGAATACTTTATACTTTTTTTGTTGTAGGTATTTTTTTGCAAAGATTATGTCGTTTAGTAGTATCCCCATCTCGCTGAAGTTGTAGTTTTTGGTTTTGGCTCCGTAGATTAGGGTGTTTTCTATCCATCGGCTGTTTGGGAAGCCTAGAATTATGGCGGAATTTTGTTTTAAGTGCTCTTGTACTAACTGCATTAAGAGTGGTTTATAATTTATAGATGGGCTCTGCATTGTGCCAATTGATATTATTAAATCTTGTTTTGGTAGGTTAAGCTCTCTTAATTTGTTTATGTCTTGTGTTATAAAGGTTGTGTTTGGGTGGGGGAACTGTTTTTTGGCGTACTCTATGGCTGTTTTAGAGTGGTCTATGCCTGTTAGTTTTAGTTGGCTAAACTCTTCTTGGCTTAGTAACTCTTTTATTAGTTTGAATTCGTCTGCTTTGTTTATGCCTAAGTTTAGGATATGCTCTCTTTTGGCTACATTTGCTAGTTTAAGTGCTTGAATGAAGCTGTGTAGGAAGTAGGGGTGATTGTTTTTGTCTATGTTGAAAAACAGTGAATCTACTCCGTATTTTTCGGTTTTGTCTGAGATATTGGCGTTGTGGAAAGAGTTGTCTTGGTTTAGCTTTTTGAAAGTTATTTCTATTTGGTTGCCTGCAATTTTGGGTGTTTGTAGTTTGCATTTAAATATCTCTGCTAAGTCTGCCCATGACTTTATGCTTAGGGCGTTTGGGTTTGTGTCGGGGTTGTTGGCTAGAAAGCTTAGGGTGCTGGTGTTTGCTAGCTCTTGTTCTAAAAAGTTGTAAATTTCTAAAAGTGTTTCGTCTGTAAATAGTTTCATAAGATGTATTTTATCTAAAAACGGTACACTTTTTGGTATGAAATTGAATAAAATAGAGAGATTAAAAGCCGATTTAAAACCTATAGAGTATCTTAGTAGATTGCAAAGTTTGGATTTTGCTAATTTGGACGAGAGTGATAGATTTTATCTGAAGAATTTTGGTATCTATACGCAGAGCCAGAGAACCTATGAATTTATGCTAAGGGTTCGGGTTGCTGGTGGCAGGATTGCTATCGAGCAGTTAGAGGCGATAGTTAAAATTGCTAAAGAGTTTGATGCTAAGCTTGTTTTGACGGCTAGGGCTCAGATTGAGTTGCAAAAATTGAGACCTGATAATATACTAAAAGCGTATACTATGCTAGAGAGTTTAGGGCTGACATCTTGGCAGACTTTAACAGATAATTTTAGAAATATTGTTACAGATGTTTACGATGGTATTGGGCAAGATAGCCAAATAGAGGTTTATAGCCTGATTTTGCAAATGCAAGAGCTGTTTTTGAAAAAGGCTGAGTATGTTGGTATGGCTCCTCGTAAGTTTAATACGGCAATTTGTGGAACTAAAAGTGTGGCTAGTAGCTTTTTTGGGAATGATTGTTATTTTGCATTGGCTATAAAAGATGGAGTGTATGGTTTTAACCTATATCTTGGTGGTAAGAATAACGAAGTAGCAAAGAGTGCTAATATTTTTGTAAAGCAAGAGGATGTAGTGGAGCTTTTTGAAGCTGTGATAGATGCTTATTTAAAGTATGGCTTTAGAGGTAGTAGAACAAAGGCTAGGCTGTTTTTTTTGATAGATAGTATTGGAATTGAGGGCTTTGTAGAGTATATTAAAGAGTTTTATAGCAAGCCAATAAGTTGTGCTGGCAAGATGCTTGTATCTAAATTGGATAGTAGTGATGATTTTTATAAATTGGCAAATGGTAAATACGCTTATAGGTTTAAAAGTAGATTTGGCGAGATAGATATTGCAAGTTTAGAGAGTGTTATTGAGTTTGCAAAGCAAAATAGATTAGAGCTTCTTTTTGGAATTGAGCAAAATATTTATATGTTTGGGTTAGAGTATAAAGAAGTTCCATTTAAAGGCTTAAGTGCTAACCAAAATATGCTTGTATGTGCTGGTAGTAGATACTGCTTTTTTTCTCTTTTTGATACAAAGGATAGAGTGCAAGAGTTAGAACTTGAAAAAATTAACAGATACGGCATAAAAGTAGGATATAGCGGTTGTCTAAAGGGTTGCGGACGCCATAACTTTAGCGATATTGGTTTGGTAGCTATTAGAACAAATCTTTATGGAAATGTAGAGCAGGGTGTAAGGCTATTTTTAGGTGGATTATATACCAATGGGCAGAGTGGAGCGAGGCTAATATATTGGGCTGTTCCACTGCGTGCTTTAAATAGTGTTATTAATGTTATAATAGAAGAGTTTGAAGCTAGTGGCTTTAGTGATTTTGAAGAGTTTAGCAAAGAGGTGTTGGCAAAATATGAGAGTGGATTTTTGGCATTTTGGTTTTTGGCTAAGCTATATTGTAAGAAAAAGGTTAGTTTAAAAGAGCCTGATAGTTTTAATTATCTACTTAGTGGTAATGATGCTTTGCTTACTGAGATTCAAGAGGGTAAAGATAGCCTTTATGAGACTATAAAAGAGTTAGAGAGACTAGTTTATAGTTGATAAAATTAGGATTTGGAACGAAGGATTTAGATTATAGCTTTTGTGCAGTGCCATCACTGCACACTACGGCTTTTAGGAGATGAGTAGTGTATAAAAAGTTTTAGAAAATAATGGAAATGCTTAAATTACTTTTATTCACTACTCCCAATCTAATTGATTATAGTAGTTTGTTGCATTATGAATATTTAACTCTTTTACATGTTTTAAATCTTTAAACTTCTCTAAATGTAAATGTTTTGCAATATCAGCTAAATCTACATTATTATCATATGCTTTTTTTACTTGTGTTTGTAGTGCTTGCAAGTACTCTTTGGTAGTTTTATATGCATCTTTACCTATAACGGAACCATGCCCACCTAAAACGATTTTTGGTTTTAAAGCTTCTATTTTTTTAATTGATTCTAGCCAACCTTTTATATTACTATGTTTTGTATAATTTAATGCCCTATTGTTAAATACAATATTTCCAGCAAATAAAAATTTACTATCTGGTACCCATACTACAATATCTGATTTCTCTTCGCTTACATCGCTTAGTTTTAGTAATTTAACTACCCTTTTTGTTCCATTAATATCGTACTCTTTATCAAAAAGTACATTTGGAGTTACTACTTTTGTACCATTATAATCCTCTTTGCTCAAAATTCTCTTCATTCTTTCATATTTTTGTGGATTATTTTTAATATCTGCAACAATATTTTTATGTGCAATTATTGGTATCTTTTTAGTCGCATAATAGCTTGCTCCAAAAAGTCTGTCGTCGTGATAATTTGTAACTACAACTGCTTTTACATCTTTGCCAGTAATCTCTTTAGCTTTTGCAGAAAACTCTTTTGCAAACTTAAAACTAGGACCTGGGTCAATAACAACTAAGCCATCACCAATATCGATAAAACAAGAGTTATTTACAAACCCTTTATTCTCTTTTGTCGGTGGATTAAAATCACCGATAACACACTCTATACCATTTGCTACTTTTTTAAAATCAAAGTTATAAACATTTGCACTCAAAAGTGAAAAAAGTGCAACTACTAACATAACTATTTTTTTCATTTACTCTCCTATTTTATACTTTTTAAGCGTATCCAAAAGCTCTTTTTTGCTTAATACACCAACATGTTTTGCAGCTATTGTATTATTACTATCAATAAAAACTTGCGTTGGAATTAACGAAATTTTAAATTTACGAGCAACATCTATATTTTGCATAACATTTACAAAATATAATGGTAATTTATTATTATCTTTTTTTAATTGATAAAGTAATTTATCCATCTTTTGACAATACATACAACTTGTCGAACCAAACTCTATCATCTTAGCACCTTTTGGAATATCGGCAAATTTAGTCGCCGTAAGCATCCCATTTTCTGCATATAGACCTAAAACTAAAAACATTAATAAAAATAACTTTTTCATAATTCTCCTTAAATAATTTGCCATACTTTATAAAGGTAATAAATACCAATTCCAAACAACATTGTAATAAATATTGCATTTAAAACACGGCTAATTTTACTCAATAAATTGCTACTTGCAATGCTTTGGGCAAAACCTACCGAAATACCAGAGAGTAAAAGCAAACTTGCATGCCCTAAGGCAAAGGCTAAAACAAGCATATAAGCCTGCAACCAATTACTACTTTGCTCGGCAACGGTTATTATTGCAACAAGTGGAGCAGAAGCACACGGCGTACTCACAAGCCCAAAAATTATACCAATAATTACTGCACCAAAGAGTTTAAAACGCAAAAGCTTTTTAGCAATCTTCTCTTTATTGACTCCGCTTCCAAACCAACCAAGTGCATAAAACGCCACCAAAAAGCTAGCAAGTGAAGCCAAAATGTTTGCCCACATTGGTGCGATAGAGAGCATAACCCCAATCTTTGCAACCAAAAGCATCAATATAGAAAAGCTAATCACAAGCCCCAAAGTAAAGAGCAAAGAGTAATAAATAGTAAATCGCTTTTTAGCCTTTGGTGTTTTAATATCGCTCGATAGTGCAACTGCACTTGCAACAAGCAGAGGCAAAGTAATAATACTACAAGGTGCAACTGCCGTTAAAACCCCAACTGCAACTGCCCCAAAAATTGCCTCTAATCCATGACTAGAAAGATACGCTATTAACTGCTCTTGCATAAATTACTTAAGCAAATCAAAAATAGCTTTAGCATCACCCACAACACCACTAAAAGCAGCATGGCGAACTATTCTAACTACCGATAAAATCTCTTCTTTACTTGCACCCATTTTTAAAAGTGCTTTAGTATTTACCTCGATACACTCACTGTTCCCTCGTGCCAAAGCAGCTGCTAAGAATACCAAAGTTGTTGTTTTGGCATCTAAAGCATTAGCCTCACTATTTGTAGAAAATTTAGAACTAACTGCTTGCTCTGTCAAAAATGAAGCATCAACCTCTTTAGCACTCTTTATAGCCTCTGGCAACTCTCCAAACTTTTGTGTCATCATCATCTCTACCTGTTCTGGTGTAGGTAACTGCATAATATCTCCTTATTTTTAATATATCAACTTATCTTGATATATTGTTATAATAGCAAACTTTTACTATATTTACGATTAAATTAACTCTTTATCTCCCTATTTTGATGCCCATAAATTATTATGGAGATAAATATTCCGCCCTGTACCACGCCTAAAATTACTTCGGAACTGACTGCAAGCATTGCGTTTATGGTTTGGGGTATCCAATCTCCTGAACCTAAGGTACTAAATGTAACTGTAGATATATAAAATGCAGTAATAAAACCATGTTCGTTTACCATTTTTAAATTTTCTGGAGAAAAATCAGAATTTAAGTGGAAAAGCTGGTGAATTCCAAATATATAATAGACTACGGCATAATATAAAATTGTAATTACAGTAATCTCCAAATAGAGCAATACAACATGCATAAGTGTTGCATTAGTTGGATGTTTTGTATGAGTAAAAATATATAGTGCAGTATCAAGCAGAATAAATCTTGATAAAACTATATATAAAATATCTCCAAATAAAAAAGCCTCTTTGTGTTTTATAAAAAAATCAACTTCATTAAAATAGAAAACCAATTCAACTAGAATTGGTGTTAAAAGTAGTGGTAGTATTAAAAAAGCGATATGTACATCATATATATACCGCCTTTTATATAATTTTCCTATTTTTTTTATCATATTAATCCTATACTACTAAATCTTTTTTATCATCTCTATTAAATTCTGGTTGCAGAGTTATATGTGCAATATGGAATTTACTCTTTAACAACTCTTCTACCTCTTCAAGTTTTACTCTGACTTCATCTAATTTTAAATTGTTTGTAAAATCTATATGGGCTTCTAAAAATATATCGTGGTCGTTTAATCGCCAAATATGGATATGATGAATATTGTCTATCTCTTCGATTTGTGCAACACTTTTTGCTAACTCTTCTAAATTAATTTCTGGTGCAAATTGCATTAAAATTGCAACTGACTCTTTTATAATATCATAAGATGCATATATTAGATAAAATGCAATTAAAATTGTTATAACACTATCTACCCAATAGATATGTAGATACTTCATTAATAAACCACCAATAACTACAGCTACAGAAGTTGCAACATCTGTCATTAAGTGTAGATAGGCAGCCTTTACATTCATATTATCGTGTGAATCATCTTTTATAAGCAGCACACTTACACTATTTAACACAATACTTAGCACTCCTAGCCAAATAACCCAATTAGAGGCAATCGGTTCTGGGTGCAAAAATTTATGAACAGCCTCAAAAATTAAAAATATTGCAATCGCTAAAAGCAGCGATGAATTAAAAAGTGCAGCTATAATTTCGGCTCTTTTAAAACCAAAAGTTTTACCCTCTTCGCTTGGTTTCAAAGAGAGCCTGTTTGCTCCCCATGCAATAAGCAGTGCCAATACATCACTAAAGTTATGCATCGCATCGCTAAGCAGTGCCAAAGAGCCAGAAATTACTCCGCCAATAATTTGTGCAACAGTTATAATTACATTCAAAATGACAGTTAAAAAGAGTTTACCTCCGCTAACTTCGTGGTGATGATGTCCCATATTTTACCCTTTACATCTATTTTGTCGAACATTTATAATATGTTCAATTTTCTTTTTTAAATCTTGTAGCATTAAATAGTGTTCGCTATCTGTTTTACCCTGCTCTTGCATATGTTTAATATGCTCTTCTACAGTCTCTAACCACTCTTGCACTACTTCATCAGGTACAGTGCAATCTTCGGCATCTCTCTCCTCTTTTTCTATTATCCAATCGGCTATTTTTTCTAAAATATGAATCATATTTTCTCCCTTCAAACTTTCAACTTAAAACTTCCAACTTAACTCACAAGCGAATAAATCATCTTCGCCGCCAATAAAAGTAGCAGTACAGCAATTAGCTTTTTAACCTGTGCAGGTGTTAATCGGTAATGCATTATTTTGTCACCCAAATAGCCACCCATAATTGCAGCTACCGTTACTGTGCCAAGTAGAACCCAATCCATCTTTACAAAGCTTAGGTATGTAGCAAAAGCTCCTAAAGATGAGAATGGAATAATAAAACTTACAGCATATGCTGCTTTTTTTGCATCGAAGCCTAAAAGTATTAAAAGTGGCATTATTAATGCTCCGCCACCAACACCTATCATTCCAGATATTATACCTACAAAAAAGCCTATTAAAAATAGAATCCAAGCTTTATCGTAAATCACTTTTGTTTCGCGTTTTGTATATAAAAGTAAGCTAGCCGCAATTATTAAAAAGGCAACCAAAATCCACTTTACCACAACAACAGGCACAAATTGAGAACTCCATGCACCAATAGGTGTAGCAATTAAAATCGCAACAATTAATGGCAGAGCAAATTTAATATCTAAAACACCTCTAAAAAAGTTCATAATCGAAGCTGTAATTGTAGAAGAACTATTTATAAAAAGCCCGATTGCTTTAGATAAATTCAGTGGCATACCCAGCATATTAAAAATAGGCACAAGCACAATAGCTGAACCTACTCCACCCATTGCAAAAAGGGTAGAGAGCCCCAAAGTTAGGGCAAAATAGAGTAGATAGTGCATCATAAATTAATATCCTTTGCCATACCACCTTTTAATCTCTCCATTAAACCTAAAAGTCCGCCTACAAGATATTTAACATTAAAGCCTTGCTCTGCTAAATAGACTCTTGCCATGTTAGAGCGGTCGCTGTGAGGACACGCAACAACAATTAACTTCTCTTTCGGAAGTTCTGCCAATCTTGCTGGTAACTCATTTGCAGGAACTTTAAGCCCAAAATTAACTTGCCAAACTTTTGTCTCCATTGGAACTCTAATATCTACAAGCTCCGCCTCGCCTTTATTGTAAGCTTCTATAAATTCATCTACCGAAATTCTAAAATTTTTCATCTCTTTTGGAACAATGTTCTCTGGAAAATTTGTCATTTTTACATCCTTTGTTTTTTTAATTAGTTATTATTTTACCCGTAGGGGCAGATCTATGTGTCTGCCCGTTAGTTCATAATACTTTGATATTTTTAAAGCATTTGAAGCCAACGGGACGACACACAGGTCGTCCCCTACATCCTACATCCTCTATCCTAACCTCTAACCTTTTCCATATAATCCCTTGCTTTATCACCACGCAAGTAATTTACAGCTCCAAGCAAGCCATCAGTTAAATAGCGTGCATTAAAGCCCTTTAGCTTTAAAAACAGTCTTGCTATTTCTGCTCTGTCGTAATGTGGACATACTGTAACTATAGTTTTATTTTTATCTAACTCATCTATTCTGTTTGGCAATTCATTTAATGGAATATTTTTTCCAAATCCCAAATGCCACGCCTCGTACTCATCTTTAAATCGAATATCTATAATTTCAGCCTTACCATCTTCGTAAAGTTTAAGCATCTCATCTAGCTTAATCTTCATAGCTTTCCGCTCATCGTAATCGAAACCTTTTAAATAGTCATCAAAACTTATCTCTTTCATAATTCTCCTTTGTTAATTGGTGCAGTGAGGCATTAAACCCTACACCTTCACCCTTCTTCCTTCTACCTTCACCCTTTCTTGCCAAATTTATGCAATAGACTCTCTAACGCTTCTACTGCAATATCTGGTGGCATATGCCCATGAGTATAGTGGTATTCATCATCAAAGCCGGTTTTCATCATTTTAGCTATTGGTGAGTGCCAAGCGAAATCATACTCACCGTTATAAAGTGCATTCGAATAAATCAAAATAGCACTAAATCCACCCATATTCATAATACAAAATACTTCAGGGTTAAACTCAACCTTTTCATGCTCAATATCTTCGGCTTTTAAAATAGAGCTTACAACTACATCGGCTTGATTAATTGCAATGTGTCCAAGTTTTGGTTGAGCTAAAGCACTTACGTCACCGGCTGCAAAGATATTATCAAAGCCTATATGCTTCATTGTCTTATCTACAGGCACCCAACCTTTATCGTCGCCTAAATTACTTTTTGCAATAAACTCAGGGGCAATATACGGCGGTATAATAATTGCCAAATCACAATCCATACTACTGCCATCGCTAAATATTACCTTATCTTTTGTAATTTCGACAAGCTCTTTTGCAGTTGTTAATTCAATACCATGCTCTTGCATAAGTTTAGCAACTGGTTCTCTTGCACCATCGCCAACATCTTCAAAGAAAATCTCTGCCGGAGAGAAGACATTAATTGTACTTTTATCTCGCTTGCCCTCTTTGCGTAAACGGTAATCCATCATAAACATAATTTCACCAATAGGTCCTTCGCATGGTGCCTTTAAATTCGGAGCCTCTACCATTGTGCCAAATTCGCTTTTTGCTGCTCCTGTTACTACATTTCCACCCTCAAAGCTTTGCAAACGCTCATTTAATCTTTTTGCTTCGCTGTCGTCACAAACAGAGTAACCAAACTCTCTGTATCCTTTAATTGCATCATAATCCTTAATAGCTCCAGAAGCGATTATTACATAATCATACGGCAATTTATCGCCGCTTTTTAAAAGCACCTCTTGGGTGTCGGTATTAATTAAATCAACTTCACCCTGCACAAATGCTGCTGTGTGTTTTCTAGCTTGTGGTTCAAGATTAATATGCACATGTTCTAAACTTTTGCCATCAAATGCCACTTCTGGCAATGCCGGTTTTTCTAAAGAGGTATCTCTTTTATCTATAATTGTTACCTCAAAATGGTAATCGTAATCGCTTAATCTATAGAGTGCTCTAAGCCCTGCAAAACCACCACCTATTATTACAACTTTTTTTAAATTACTACTCATGATTTTTCTCCTTTATTGAGTTACTGTCAGTAAATTATACTCTTAAATTTAAACTCTTTTTGTTACTTATGTAACATCTCTTCAAACCGCCTCGTTATATCCTCGGCTTGAATGAGCCCTTCTATAAAAATCTTGCCATCTAAAACCAAAGTTGGGTCTTTTCGTATGTCTAATGCTATTGCATCTTCTACACTGCTGTTATAATTAAATTTCAAACGAATTGGCAAATGCTTTATTGCACAACTAAGCCTTTTTGAGAGCTTAGCACTAAGTACCCTATCTCCATAAATTGTACATTTATAGAGTGGTACATGCGTTAAAACTTCATTTAAAATTTCACCCTCTGCCATTTCATGGCAAGCATCACCTATTATCATTTTTTTGCCTTTTTAAAAATACATAATCACGTAGGGTCGATTTATCGACCATTAAATAGACATCCATCTCAATTATTGGTCGATAAATCGACCCTACACGTATATTAATATTTAAAATATATATGCCATTTTAGCATGTGGGGCGACACATAGGTCGCCCCTACAAACTTCAAACTTCAAACTTGCAACTTCAAACTTCAAACTTTAAGCTTCCAACTCCTCTTCTACTTTCTCAATAGGATTTGACTTTTTATTTCTTGGGTCTGTTGCGTATGCGTACATTGGTACATAAATTAATGTTAATAGTGTTCCTATCAATAAACCACCCACGGCAACATCTGCTAATGGTGAAAGACGCTCTAATCCGACTGCTTGCTCTAATGCTATTGGTATCATTCCTGCGATTGTTCCAAATGCTGTCATCATAACAGGACGGAAACGGACACGAACTGACTCAACTGCTGCATCAAATGGTGTTTTACCCTCTTTTTCATACTCTTTATAAAAGTCAATTAGTAAAACGGCATTTTTAATAATAATACCAAAGAGCAAGAGCAATCCAACCATCGATGGCATACAGCTAGGTTTATGGAATATCAACATTCCCCAAGCAGCCCCAATCATAGAAAGAGGCAACACTAAAATCATAATCAGTCCAAGTCGAACAGACTCATAAATTGCAATTAAAATCATTAATAAAATTACAACACCAAATCCGATTGCTTTAACCATTCTCTTAAAGCTATCGTTAAGTTGTGCAATATCACCCTCTTGAGTTACAATATATCCATTTGTATCGACTTTTTTAAGAGCATTAACTGCATCTTCTGTAATATGTGTAACTGGTCGCTTAGAGCGGAAACCATTTACATCGATACTGTAGAGCATTTTATCTCGCTCAATTTTTGCCGGTACTAAGTGGCGTTTAATTGTTGCAACTTGACTAAGTGGTATTTGCCCATTTTTTGTACTAATTGGCAACATTTTCAGAGTTTCTATATTTTGACTAAATTTACCCTTTAAATATATTCTTGCAAACTGTGTCTTCATCGAAGTAAAGTTTGCTGCTAATGACGCCACTTGTCCATGCAGTGGTATTTGCGAAATTATCTGCATTGGCGTTAGCCCATAACTTAAAGCTTTATTATTATCGATTTTGAGCTCAATTTCACTAAAATCTCTATCCCAACTTGTCGAAACAGATGTTAGCCCTTTAATATCTTTAATCGCATTTAGCACCTCTTTGGATTTAGAAGGCAGATTATGATAATCGCTCGATTTTATACGCACATCTAATGGTGCTTTAATACTAGATAGTGCTGTTGCACCAAAGTCGTAAACATCATCTTTTTTAATACCATCAAGTTTTGCTAAGCGGTTTCTAATTTGTCCCTCTAACTGCCAAATTGTCGCATTTCTATCGAAACGATTTACTGCTGTAACTGTAATTGTTGCTTCTGTTGGCAAATTACCGCTACCAAGGCTTAGTACACCTGGTTCACTACCAAATGCTATAGAGCTTCTAACAAGCCAAGGTTGTTTGTTTAGCCAATTTAAGAATGGTTGTAACTTCTTCTCAGCACTATCAACATTTTCATTTGCACTAAATGCAATTTGTGCCTTAATAATCCCTGTATCCATTGGTGGCATTACATCTTTACCAATTAATGGCATAATATTTTTAACACTTAAAACTAGCGTTGCCATTACAATCATTGTTAAAAACATTCTTCTTAATGCCCACCATTTTCCATTAGAGAATTTCAGCACCCCAATATATGGTACAACCAAACGACCAATCGTATTTTCATAAAGTGCTTCGAACCACTGCTCTATCTTTGTTTTACCTGTACCATTTTTATAAAGCCAAGTTGATAGGCTAGGAATAAAGGTAATTGATAAAAAGTAACTCACAAGTAGTGCAATTATTAGTGTCTCTATTAATGGTCTAAAAATCTTTTGCGGAAAATCTCCAACGAACATTAAAGGGAAAAGTACAGCAATAGTTGCAATAGTTCCTGCAAAAATTGGCGAAATAACCTCTTTTGTTCCCTTTTTGATAGCTGTTTTTAAATCTTCATGTTCCTCGTTAAGGTGTCGTTCTATGTTTTCTAAAACAACAACGGCATCATCGGTTAGCATTCCAAGGGCTAAAATAATTGCTGTATAAATTACAATATTAAGCTCTCCACCTGTTAGCCAAATAATCGCCATTGTCGCAAAAAATACCATTGGAATAGAAAGTCCTGCTGCAATAATTGCACGGAAATTTCCCAAGAATATCATAATTACAATAAGTGTATATATTACTGCATCTCGCAGAGCTTCTAGCATATTTGTATTGGCTGTTTCAATCAAATCTCGTTGTGTATCAGATATGCTAAAGTTGATATTTGGATAGAGCTTTTCTAACTTTTGCATCTCTGCTCTTGCTGCTTTAGATACACTTAGCACACTCCCACCCGGAGCTCTTTGAACTGCCAAAGCAATACCTTTTTTACCATTTCCAATGTATCCACTTGTTCTCTTTTTATAAGACCAACTAATTTTTGCAATATCACCTAAACGCAAATTTGGCATAACAGGCAGTTGTTCAAGTGCTTGAATTTGGTCTTTTTCACCATAATATGTAATAGTGTAAAAGTTATCTTTCCCTTTAACAAAACCTACCGGCGAGTCACGGTTTATAGAAAAAATAGCTTTTGCAAGTTTTGTAAAATCTACACCATATTTTTTAGCTTTGAATGGGTCTACCTCTATATTTATAGCACTCTGGTAGCCACCAAATACTTCAACATTACCGATTTTTTCATTCCCTAATAAGTATGGTTTTATAAAACTATCTGCAATTTTTCTAATATCTGCAACAGTAATATTGCTATCTTTTTTAGGCGTAAGGGTCATTACATCTACAGGTAGCGTAAAATCTCCAGCTGTATAAACCGCAGGCGTTACATTTTTTGGTAACCGACCTTTTGCAATAGATAATGCATTCGATACATCAACAGCCGCAGCTTCTAAGCCTTTTTTATACTCAAATTCAGCCTTAACAATCGAAAAGTTTGCAACATTTACAGAGCTTACATCTCGAACCATTGCAATACGAGAAATCTCCTCTTCAATAGGCTTACTTACTGTACTTGCTGCAACCTCAGCGGTAGCCCCTGGAACTTGTGTAATAACCACAACTTGCGGTCTGTTTGCATCAGGAAAGAGGTTTTTAGGCAATACTATAAGTGCCACAACTCCAATGATAAAAAATGCCAATATCAAACTGTAAAGTTGATAGGGTCGTTTATGGAAATAATCAAACATCTCTTATCCTTACTTTGAATTTTTAACAATCACAGGATAACCACTTATCAAGCGAAGTAAAATATCTGGTTTAGCAACTACAATAGTTTTACCCTCTAAATTATTACTTACAACTGCACCCTCTTGTGCACTATTAACAATATTAACCTCTATTGGTTTTACCTTTTTACCATTTAACTCTAGCACATAATTTTTGCCATCTCTATTTAAAATAGCATCTAATGGTAATTTAATCGCTTTACCTTTAAACAGAACAACACTTGCATCAACTCTTTGACCTGCTGGAACAAATTTGTCGATATCTGCTCTGAACTCGTTAAGTCCATTAAATGTTGTATTAAGTGAACTTAAAGGATACTCTTTCCCCTCAAACTTAAGAGCTTTTGCCGAATTTGGTAATCGCACAATTAAATAACTTTTAGCTTTAGCAGTAAGTTTCATTAATGGCTTACCTGGCATTGCTAAATCGCCAGCACTTACCATACTTTTAGCTACAATTCCATCGCTAGGAGCTTTTACAACTGCGTAAGATAAGTTGTCTAAAATGTTAATCTTTTTAGCTTTTAGCGAAGCAATTTTAGCTTTTAAAGAGTCTATTTTAACCCTTTCACCATCAAATTGCTCTTTTGTTGCACCTCCAACTTTTAAAAGTTTTGCTGTGGTTTTATGTGTA
>Ga0256829_1000957_pt1 | contig 25246 bp, 31 predicted proteins | sample 131447metaG_FD_185979 | JGI IMG/M metagenome (GOLD analysis project Ga0256829, IMG submission 185979) | Hydrothermal vent microbial communities from Lau Basin, Pacific Ocean - 131-447 | ecosystem: Environmental > Aquatic > Marine > Hydrothermal vents | place: Pacific Ocean: Lau Basin | collected...
AATGGCAGAAGCTGCGGGAGAGGAACGAGGCGCTGGACGCCCGCGTCTACGCCCGGGCGGCGGCGTGGATCGCCGGGGCGGATCGGTGGTCCGAGGCGCAGTGGGCGGAGCTGGAGCGGCAGGTGGCCATGGAAACCGGCGAGCCTGGAACGGCCGGCACACCGAAACGCTTGAGCCGCCCGGCACCGCGCCGGCGACGAACCCTGCGCTCGAATTACATGGGCTGATCGATGGCCACATTGGCAGATCTGCAGACCCGCCGCGAGGCACTGCTGGCCTCGCGCGCCTCGGGCGTGGCGCGGGTGAGCTACGAGGGCAAAACGGTGGAATACCGCAGCCTTGCCGAGATCGACCGGGCCATCGAGGCGCTGGAGCGCGAGATCGCCGCGGCCGAGGGGCGGCGGGTGATCCGGCATCTGCGGGTGACCACGGACAAGGGGCTGTGAGGCATGGGCCTGTTCGATGCCTTGCGCCGCCGGGGGCCCGGTGGCGCCCAGGGGGTGCGCGCCCGCCTCGAGGGCGCCATGGCAAGGCGCCGGTTGCGCGGCTGGCAGCCGCCCCTGGAGAACATCAACTCACTTGTCTCGGCCGGCGGCCCGCGTCTGCTGGCTCGCTCGCGCGAGCTGGTGGTCACCAACGGCTATGCCGCCAATGCCTGCGAGGCCTGGGCGGCCAATCTGGTCGGCGACGGGATCAAGCCATCGTCCTTGCTGGAAGACGGCGAACTTCGGGACCGCGTCCAGCGCCTGTGGCTCGCCTGGACCGACGAGGCCGATGCCGATGGTCTGACGGATTTCTACGGGCTGCAGGCGATGGTCGCCCGCGAGATGTTCGTGGCCGGCGAATGCTTCGTGCGGCTGCGCCCCCGTCGGCCGGAGGACGGCCTGCGGGTACCCCTGCAATGCCAGTTGCTGCAATCGGAGATGCTGCCGTTTGACAAGACGGAAACCGCGCCGAACGGCAACGCGATCCGCTGCGGCATCGAGTTCGACAAGATCGGGCGGCGAGTCGCCTATCACTTCCGCCGTCGCCACCCCGGCGACAGTACGGACAGGGGAGACGTCCTGCCTGAAACGACCCGCGTTCCGGCGGCCGACGTGCTGCACATCTACCGCCCGCTGGATGCGGGCCAGATCCGCGGCCTGCCGCATGTGGCGCCGGCCATGGTGCGGCTGTTTCTCTTGGACCAGTACGACGATGCCGAGCTTGATCGCAAAAAGACCGCGGCGATGTTCGCGGGCTTCATCACCAAGGCCGCGCCCGAAGAACAGCTGATGGGCGCGGTCGAGGATGGGGAGGACGGCACCGGGATCGCAAGCCTCGAGCCCGGCACGCTGCAGGTGCTGCTGCCGGGCGAAGACGTGACCTTCTCGAACCCCGCCGATGTGGGCGGCGGTTACGAAGCCTTCCAGTATCGCACGCTTCTGGCGATCTCGGCCTCGCTGGGGCTACCCTATCACCTGGTCACCGGGGATGTACGCCAGGCCAACTACTCGAGCCTGCGCGCCGAGCTGGTCGAGTTCCGCCGCCGCTTCAGCCAGCTGCAGCACGGGGTGATCGCGCATCAGCTCTGCCGTCCCATCTGGGAGCGCTGGCTGGAGACGGCGGTGCTGGCCGGGGCGCTGGAGCTGCCCGACATGGGTGCGGCCCGGGCCGTGCACTGGATCCCGCCGCGCTGGGACTGGGTGGATCCCCTGAAGGACATCCAGGCGCAGCTTCTGGCGATCGAGGCGGGGCTGATGTCGCGCCGGAAGGCCGTCGAGGCCACCGGCTACGACATCGAGGAGATCGACCGCGAGAACGCCGCCGATGCGGCCCGCGCCGCCGAGCTGGGGCTCTCCTACGGCAAGGGCTCAAGCCAGAGGCAGGGGGCACGGGCGACGCCTCCAAAAGAAACCACCCCCAACAAGGGAAACTGATCCATGAACAGCTGGTACAATATCCGCGCCACCGCCGAAGGCGCGGAACTGTCGATCCATGACGAGATCGGCGCTTATGGCGTCAGCGCCAAGGACTTCATCAATGAACTCGGGCAACTGCCAGGCGATGCGGCGCTCACCCTGCGGCTCAACAGCCCCGGCGGCTCGGTCTTCGATGCGGTGGCCATCTACAACGCGCTGAAGCGCCACGCGGGCAATGTCACCGTGACCATCGACGGCATTGCCGCCTCTGCCGCCTCCTACATCGCCATGGCAGGCGATGAGATCATCATGCCGGAAAACGCCTTCCTGATGATCCATGACCCGTCCGGTCTGGTGATGGGCACCGCCGCCGACATGCGGGCCATGGCCGAGGCGCTCGACAAGATCGCTGGCGCGCTCGTCAAGGGATACGCAGCGAAGTCGGGCAAGGCGGAGGAAGAGGTGGCTGCGCTGATGGCGGCGGAGACCTGGTTCACGGCAGCCGAGGCGGTGGAAGCGGGCTTTGCGGACGCCCTCGCGGAGCCAGTGAAGATCGCCGCCAGCTTCGATGTCACGCGCTTCCGCAATGCGCCGCCCGGGGTGGTCGAGGCTCTGGCATCGAGGTCCTCGCCCGAGGTCGAAACCGGCAGGAACGAGGAAAACGCGAAAGGGGACGGCGAAAGCCCCGCTGACACGACGCCGGAAGTGCCTGACCCCTCAACCGCCCACACCGAGGCCATGGATTACGCCCGCGCGGTGGTCGATCTCTGCCGCCTTGCCGGCCAGCCGCGGATGGCCGCAGGCTTCCTCGAGCGCGAGGCCAGCCTCGAGGAGGTGCGCGCGGCGCTGCTGACCGCCCGCGCCGAGGCCGATCCCGAGATCACCGCCCATCATCCGCAACCCGGTCCGGGCCCCTCGGCGCGCCCCTGGGCCGACATCATCAACCGCACCTTCAAGCGCAAGGGATAACAGACCATGCCCGTTCTTTCCGAGACCACCCACCCCGGCGGCTTCCTCGTCTGGGAGGCCTTCCGCGATTACACCCGCGAGGTCGTCACCATCGCAACCGGCACCCCGAACCCGGTCCTGCGGCCCGGCACCGTGCTGGGCAAGATCACCGCAACCGGCAAATACGCCGCCCACGACCCGGCGGCCACCGACGGCACCGAGACCGCCGTCGCCGTGCTCTGGGGCAAGGCCGATGCCACGGCGGCCGACGTGAACGCCGTCGCGCTCCTGCGCGGGCCCGCCATCGTCAACGGCAAGGATCTGGTCTTTGCCGGCACCCTGACGCAGCCCGAGATCGATGCGGCGCACGCAGCACTGGCCGCCGCCGGCATCCTGGTGCGCTGATCCCCCCCAACACTGAAAGGAACACGCGATGCCCACCCTGGACATCTTCGACACCGATGCCTTCTCGGTGATCGAGCTCACCCGCGCGCTGGAAAACATCCCCTACAAGCCGGCCACCCTCACCGGTTCCGGCCTGTTCGCAGACCGCGGCGTGCGAAGCCGCACCGTCGTGATCGAGAGCCGCGACGGCACGCTGTCGCTGATCCCGTTCTCCGAACGCGGCTCGGCCTATGAGCAGCAGATTCCTGAACGGCGCGACGTGCGCGCCTTTGTCTGCCGCCAGTTCAAGAAACAGGACGTGCTCTGGGCCTCGGAAATCCAGGGCATCCGCGCCTTTGGCACCGAGAGCGAGACCCAGCAGGTTCAGCAGGAGGTGGCAAGGCGGCTCAAGCGCCTGCGCACCGATGCCGAGGCCACCTTCGAGTATCACCTGCTGAACGGCATCCAGGGCAAGGTGCTGGATCCGAAGGACGGCGCCGTCGTCATCGACTACTTCGCCGAGTTCGCCATCACGCCGGCCACGGAGGTGAACTTCGATCTGGCCAACACAAACCCCGCCTCGGGGGCCCTGCGCAAGAAGTGCCAGGCGCTGATCGAGAGCGTCGAAGGCGATCTGGGAGGTCTTTCGACCGGCGCCGTGCAGCTCAGGGCCGAATGCGGCTCGGCCTTCTTCTCGGACCTCGTGGCCCACAAGGAGGTGCGCGAGACCTACCTCAACACCGCCGCCGCGGCCGATCTGCGGTCGCGGGTGGCCGACGAGGTCAGCTTCGGCGGCATCACCTTCCGCCGCTACCGGGGCAATGCCGCCTTCGGCGTTCCACCCGACAAGGCCTTCTTCTATCCCGAAGGCGTCGAGGGCCTGTTCGAGATCTACTACGCCCCGGCCGACACCTTCGAGACGGTCAACACCCTCGGCCTGCCGCTCTATGCCCGCTCGATCCCCGACCGCGACCGCGACGAGTGGGTGCGGCTCGAAATCGAGAGCAACCCGTTGCCGATATGCACCCGCCCGCAGGTGCTCAGGAGCGGACGGCGGGCGTGATGAATGCCTTCGCGGTGTCCATCGATGCTCTGTTTGCCGACGTGAACCTTGGCCTTGATGCCACCTGGTATCCGGCGGGTGGTGCGCCCGTGCCCGTCCGGGTGATCCGCAAGGCGCCGGATGAGGTCACAGCATTCGGCGCGGCGCAGATCCTGTCGGAGACCACACTGGTCGATGTGCGGACATCCGAGATGGCTAATCCGAAGCCGGGGGATGGCGTTACCATCGGCGCCGAGGACTTCACTATCCAGGGCGAGCCGAAGCGGGACCGGGATCGGTTACTCTGGACCCTGGAACTGGTGCCGGCGTGAAGCTGAAGATCGACTTCGAGCCTGATCTGGTGGCCATGCTGCAGGAAGAGGTCAGGGCCGGCGAGCGGGCCGTGAAGGCGGCGATGACCGAGGCCGGAGGGGACCTGAAACAGGCCTGGCGCCGGCAGATCGCACAAGCCGGTCTCGGCCACCGCCTGCCGCGCACCATCCGCAACCGCACCTATCCGCAGCATACCGACAGCCTCGATGCCGCAGCGTTTGTCTGGTCGAACGCCCCCGAGATCATCTCGGCCCATGACCAAGGCGTGCTGATCCGCTCGAAAACGGGCTTCTGGCTGGCAATCCCGCTGCCCGCCGCCGGCAAGGGCCGTGGTGGGGCGCGGCTGACCCCGGGCGAGTGGGAAAAACGTCGCGGCATGCGCCTGCGCTTCGTCTACCGCCGGCGCGGGCCCAGCCTGCTGGTCGCAGACGGGCGGCTCAGCAGCCGTGGCCTCGGCGTGACATCGCGCTCAAAAACCGGCCGGGGCCGTGCCACGGTGCCGATCTTTCTGCTGGTCCCGCAGGTCAGGCTGCGCAAGCGGCTCGATCTGGCGCGGGATGTTGAGCGGGTGGTCGGCAAGGTGCCGCGGTTAATCGTTGCGAATTGGGTGGAGGGACGGTTGGGATAAAACCAGCGACAGTGGACCAAACCGTTGTTCGCTGAGTTCGCTAACTTTCGTGCCTTTGTCTTCGCGCTTGTCGAAGTCTACATTTATGGCTTGCAACAACAGAATAATTGAAAGACCATTACGGGAACACAAAATGCTGATTTGAGGGATGGTATGGGTAGCACTGGCTCTGGAAGCTTCTCGGACTACCCCGGTTCGCGCCCGAAAGAGGGGGGCGAGGGAACCGGGGGTGGCGGCGCAAGTGGGGAAGATCGCTGCGCCCGCGCATTCTCTTGCGCCCTCGAAGAGGTTGAGCAGTGTGACTACTTTTCCGCGAATGGAGGCGTTCCTCCGACCAACACCGCGTTAACAATCGAGCAGCGTGGCCGGCTGTTCGCCGTCGACGCGAGCGGCCAAACCGTTGGGGCGCTGCCCACCAGATTCAACTATCTCGCAGACTGCATGGTTGCAGGCTTCACCTATGAGGGGCGCGTCATTTCATCGGCATCGGCTCCGGTTGCATCGGTCAACGTGGACTTTGCGCCGCGGACGCCATGAGTACTAGGCAAGACCTTCTGCTGGTCGGCGAGGTCTATGTAGATTTCACCCTTCCAAATGCAGGTGCTGAAAGTAAACTACGACTCGGCGGCATCGTTCACGCGGCCCGCGGGCTATGGGCAATTAACGCGAAATTCTCCGTGGCCGCTGTATGCCCCGGCTATCTGGTCGCTCAGGCGCAAGCCTACCTCGAACTCTTGGGATGCAGCGAATTCATCTGGCTGGCAGAGATCAAGGGCGCACCCAACGTCATGGCGATTGGCGATCCAACCGAACTCGCGGACCAAGCCTATCAAGATATCCTGAGGGACGAAAAATCCGTCGAATACCGCAATGAAGTTGACGCACTTAAGACATTCAAAACTTGTCTGATTTTCCCTGGAAAGTACGACCTCACGGTCTTGAGATCCCTACTTGCCGAGGAAATTCAGGCAAGCTTCGATATCGCCTATGATCTTCCGGACCTTCAATCGCTCTCATCGTTTAAGGGCAATATTGCCGCCATAATGACTTCTACATCGTCTCCATTGTTCTTAGATAAAGCAGCAGAGGACTTGTCGGGCTTGTTGTCTGAATTGCGGGATCTGTCGCCGCAAGCCATTCTTCTGAAGGAAAATCGAGGCGGCAGCCGTGTGTTCGATCTTCGCGGTGACAAAGTCGACGAGATCCCGGCGCTCCTCGGCGAAACCGTCAACTCGGTCGGTGTCGGTGACGTTTATTCAGCGGTTTTCGTGTCCATGCTGGGTTCAGGCGTTATTGATGCCGGATGGAAGGCAGCGCGCGCTGCAACGTGCTATGCCCACACGACCTACCCGGACGACTTCAAGAGAGATGTCCAGCGCAGCCTCGCGCTCTCCGTCGACCAAATGCGCGGCCTAGGCGGAACAGTTCTGCCCTGGCATGAACGGCCTGCCTTCCAGATATATTTCGCCGCTCCCGATTTTTCTTACGTCGACCGCACGCAGATCGATGAAGCACTTCAAGCGCTTGCCTATCATAATTTTCGGCTTCGCCGCCCGATACAAGAGAACGGAGAGCTATCCCCACAAAGCTCGATGCATGAAATGCGAGCCGCATATCTGGGTGACTTGGGACTTTTCGAGGAGTGTGATCTTGTGTTTGCACTGCCACTGGAGCGCGATCCTGGCACTCTCGTTGAAATTGGCCTGGCTCTTGCGCTTAAGAAGCCTGTGATCACATTTGATCCGCTCAGAGAGAATACCAACACCATGGTGATAGCGGGTAGCACCGTCTATTCGGACAAGCTCGATACCTGCCTGAACGGACTCTTCGAAGTTATGTCTAGACTAAGGGCGACATGCTCATGAAACAGGCTGTAGTCATGGTCTCTGGCGGACTCGATTCTACGACGGTCTGCTATCTGCTGGTCAGCGAGGGGACGGAAGTTCATCCCATCTTCTTCGACTACGGGCAACACTGTGCCGAGACAGAATGGGCGAAGGTGCAGGAAGTCCTCCCGCAGGAGGCGATGCCCCCGGAGCGACTGAATATCTCGGACATCTTCAAGGGCTCGCGATCACGGATGATCTTGGAAGCAGATCTTTGGAAGGAAGCCGTCTCTGATGATGACTTGTACCTTCCGTACCGGACGATGCTGTTCTTCGCTGTGGCCGCAGCACGTGCCCAGACGCTTCGAATCCTCAACGTCTATTCAGGTTTCATCAACAGCAATCATGCCAAGGAAATAGATTGCAGCACCGAGTTCATGAACGGTCTTGAAGAGCTTTCCCATGGCGTTGGCGCCGTGCGCTTCCATGCGCCTTTCCGCGAGAAGACGAAGACCGACGTCGTTCGACAAGCTCTGGCGCTTGGGGTGCCTATCGGCCGAACATTCTCCTGCCAGGTGTCAAGTTCGTTTCCATGCGGGGCCTGCCCCAACTGCGTAGAGAGGCTGAATGCCTTGGCAGACGCTGGCATAGCGTAAATAGGAATAATTGAAGTGACAAGAAACCTGAACAATTCAGACGTTCTGTATGCCGCCCGGCGTATTGCCGACCATGCTGTTCGAACCGGTGTTCTGGGATCGCGCGTCGCTTTCAGACCCGTCTATAGGCACATGGGCGCCGTACTTGCTGACTCGGTCCTACAAGCCGGACTGAACTATGCGAAAGTTGTGAAGCCCCGCATTGCCTCCATTCTTAAAACCTACCCACGCGCCACAACCATGAACATCTTGATGGGGGTGATCGAGCAAGAGGGAAGCCCGAAGTTCCTGCAATGGCAGCATCGGGAGAAGGTTTCACGCTTTGACAATTTGGTCGCCTTTATGGTCGAGGCGGAAATTGATAGCACATCCGATCTGGGCAGAGCGCTACAGGACAAAAGCTTTCGGAGGGATATCCGGCATGTGAGAGGGGTCGGCCCAAAAACCGTTGATTACATGGCCTGCCTGGTGGGTATGGATTGCATCGCTGTAGATCGTCACATCCGTGGCTTTGCTGAGCTCGCCGGATTGGAGGACGGCAGTTACGATTTTCTCCGTGAAGTGTTCAGCTTTGCTGCGGACTTACTATCAATCTCTCGACGTGAATTGGATGCGAGTATCTGGCGCTATCAGTCAGAACAAACAGCGCGACAACTATCTCTTGAGTTCATTTAGTAGCACGTGGTGTCTTCGCCTGCCTAAACGTGTTGTTGGGATCAAGCCGCCTCTCAACCTTCGGAATTCCAAATGCCCACCCCCCGCGAAACCATCCTGCAGGCTCTGCTTGCGGCCTTGCAAACCGTGCCCGCGTCCATCCTGCGCGGAGAGGTGCTGCCCGAGCGCGTGCCGGCCGGTGGCCTCTTGATCCTGCGCGACGGCGAGCCGGCGGAGCCGGAGGTGACGCTGTCGCCGCTCGCCTACCACTACCAGCACCGCGCCGAGATCGAGGCGGTGGTTCAAGGCACCGACCGTGACGTCGCATTCGACACGCTGACCGCCAGCATCGGCGCAGCGCTCGCCGCCGACCGGACGCTGGGCGGTTTGTGCGACTGGGTCGAGGCGGAGGCGCCCCGGCCCGTTGATCTGCCCGTGGAAGGCGCTGTGAGCCTGAAGGCCGCCGTCATTCCGGTGATCCTGCACTACACCACGGCCGATCCGCTCGGCTGATCACACATCATAGGAGAACACGATGGCACGCGCCCAAGGCGCGCGGTCGCAGCTGGCGGCCGCGTTTGAAACCACCTATGGAACCGCACCGGCGTCCGGCTTCATGCAGATGCCCTTCGCCAGCGCTTCGCTGGGGGCTGAACAGCCGCTGTTGGCCTCCGAGCTTCTGGGCTATGGCCGCGATCCGCTGGCCCCGATCAAGGATGCGGTGACGGTTGATGGTGATATCAAGGTGCCGCTTGATGCCGAGGCCTTCGGCTTCTGGCTGAAGGCCGCGTTCGGCAATCCCACCACCACCGGCACCACCAACAAGACGCACACCTTCAAGTCGGGCTCCTGGAACCTGCCCAGCATGGCGATCGAGGTGGCGATGCCGGAGATCCCGCGCTTCGCAATGTACACCGGCTGTGTGCTGGACCAACTGAGCCTGCAGATGCAGCGCTCGGGGCTGCTGACGGCGGACGTCAAGCTGGTGGCGCAGGGCGAGAATGTCGCAACCACCACGGCCGCCGGCACGCCCACGGGCTACGCCCTGCAGCGGTTCGGGCATTTCAACGGCGCAATCAAGCGCAATGGCACCGCTCTGGGCAACATCGTCTCGGCGGACCTCACCTATGCCAACAATGTCGAGCGGATCGAGATCATCCGCAACGATGGGCGCATCGACGGGGCCGACCCGTCCATCGCCGCGCTCACCGGCAAGATCGACGTGCGCTTCGCCGACACGACGCTGATGGACCAGGCGCTGAATGGCAGTTCGGCGTCGCTGGAATTCTCCTGGGTAATTTCGGCCAATGTCAGTCTGACCATCACCGCCCATGCCGTCTACCTGCCGCGACCGCGGGTGGAAATCCAGGGACCGCAGGGCATCCAGGCCAGCTTCGACTGGCAGGCGGCCTATGACTCCGTGGCCGGGCAGATGTGCACGGTCGTTCTCAAGAACCAGGTGGCGAGCTACTGACATGCTGAAACTCGATCTTTCCAATGAACCCGCGTGGCTGGACCTCGGTCATGGCGTGCGGGTGTTTCTTACCCCGCTGACCACGGCAATGATGGTGGCGGCGCGGGGTGACCCGGCCGTGCAGGCCTTGTCCGAGGACGCCACCGACGAGGAAAACGCGCTGGCCTTTGCCAGGGCGCTGGCCAGGGTGGCAATCCTCGACTGGGAGGGTGTTGGCGATGCCGACGGCAACCCCATCCCCGTCAGCCCCGAGGCCATCGGCGCCCTTCTCGATCTCTGGCCGCTCTTCGAGGCCTTCCAGACCGGCTATGTGGCGAAGGGCCTCCTGCTGGAGCAGGAAAAAAACGCCTCATCGCCCTTGCCGACTGGGTCTTCGGCGGGGGCGATGGGTACTGCGACGCCTGCCCGCAAACCTGCCCCAACTGCCCGCAAGTCCTGAATGCGCCGCAGACGTATGAGGGCGTGCAGGTCTGGGACCTGGTGGGGCGCCTCGGAGGTCAGCTGCGCGTGGCCCCCTCGGGCGGGATCATTGGCTGGGACATGAGCGCTGCACTGGCATTGACCGGGGCGCTGGGTGTGCCGGGCGTTGCGGTGGCGGAACTGCTGCCCGCGATCGAGGCGGTGATGGTCGTGAAGCTCAATGAGCGGATCACTGATGCTGCCGGGGATGACGTCAGCCCCTGACCTTCTCGATCAGGGTTACGCCGGGCAGGCCATCGAAATGCGCATCACAGGTCACCAACCCGGCGCCGTGGGCGCGGGCCGTGGCGAAGATGATCGCATCTGCCGTGGCCAGCCTGTGTTCGCGGCAGGCATCCGCTGCCGCCAGCGCGATCTCGGTGTCGAGCGGCACGACATGGCAGACCTGGGTGAAGGCAATGACCTGATCGGCCTTGTCCTCGCCCACCTCGCGGGTCAGCCACTTGGCAAGCTCGAGCTGGACCATGGTCGGCACCAGCCAGTCGGCTTGCTCGGGCAGATGCGCCTCGACCTTGTCGCCGGTGGGCGAGCCGATCAGCCATTCGATCCAGGCCGAGCTGTCGACGAGCACCATCAGAAGCGATCCGCGTGATCGCGGTAATCCTCAGGGTTGGCGCCCTTTGCCAGTCCCTTGAGGTCGTCCTTGTCCGGCACGGGCACCAGCAGCACGCCGGTCCCCTTGGGGATGAAGGCGAATGTCAGTCCGGCCTCCCAATGCTGGGCGCTGCGGATCGCCTTGGGGATCGAGATCTGGAACTTGGAAGACAGTCGGGCGGTTTCGGGCATTGTCTTACCTGCGGTTGATCGTTGCCCATAACGTAAGACGAATAGCCCCACATTTCAAGGAAGCCGAACAATGGCAGAAAAACGCGTCTCCGTCCGCCTGGCGGCGGTGGGTGGCAAGCAGGTGCGGGCCGAGCTGGAAGGCATCGGTGACGCTGGCAAGCGCGGCTTCGGCAAGGCCTCGCGCGAGATGGAGATCGCCAACGCCAGGCTCGCGAAGTTTGCCCGGCGCGCAAAGATCGCCGCCGGCATCATGGCCGCCGCTGCCGTCTCGGCCGGTGTTGCCATGGTGCGTTCCGGCCTGCAGGTGATCGACGAACAGGCCAAGCTGGCCGCCAGCCTCGGCACCACGACAGAAAGCCTGCAGGTGCTGGCGCGCGCGGCCGAACTGGCGGGCGTCTCGCAGGGCGAGGTCGAGCAGGCGACGATCATGATGACGAAAAGCCTGTCTCAAGCCGCCCAGGGCACCGGGCCGGCGGTGAAGGCGCTCGAGCAACTGCACCTGTCGGCCAGCGATCTTGCCAAGCTGCCGATCGACGAGAAGCTGACGGTGATCCAGGACGCCATCCAGCGTTACATCCCCGCCGCCGAGCGCGCCGCCGTCGCCTCGCAGATCTTCGGGGCGCGGGCCGGGTTGATCTTTTCGCGCATCGACAGCGCCACCTTGCGCCAGGCGACGCAGGACGTGAAGGATTTCGGTGTCGCGGTCTCGGAACAGGACGCGGCGCAGATCCAGCGCACCAACGATGCGCTCTCGCGCATGGGGCTGCTGTGGCGCGGCATCGCCAACCAGCTGGCCGTGGCGGCCGCCCCGGCGCTCGAGGCGATGGCGGATGCCTTTGCCACGGTGGCCAAGACCACCGGCCCGCTGGGGCGCGCGATCAGGGGGCTGTTCGATCATATCGGAGAACTCACCACCATCGCCGCTACCTTCGCCGGGGTTCTCGGCGTGCGCCTTGTTGCCTCGCTGACCGCCGCGGCGTTGGGCGTCGGCAAGCTGGCGCTGTCGATGAAGGTCCTGCGCGCGGCCATTATTCGCACCGGGCTCGGTGCGTTGATCGTCGGCGCGGGCGAACTGATCTACTGGTTCGGCCGGCTGGTGAAGGGCGCCGGCGGGTTCGGGAAGGCGCTCGGGCTTCTCAAGGACGTGGCTGCCGAGGTCTGGACCCGCATTGGCGATGGCGCCTGGAGCATCGTTCTGCGCATGCGCGCCGTCGGCAATCGCCTCAAGGCCACCTGGTTCGACGCGCTCGCCACCATGCAGGACAAGTGGGCACGGTTCCTCAAGACCATCTCCGGCGCGCTGTTCAGGATCCCCGGCATGGACGGGTTGGCGATGGATATCGGGTTCGATGCCGCCTTCGCCGGTCAGGCCGTCGATCAGCTGCGCAAGACGGCGGACGAATTCCGTTTCTACGCCGGCAATCTCGGCGACCAGGCGGATATCCTGGCCGGTAACATCTCCCGGCCGCTCAAGTCCATGACCGCCCTGCGAGACGCGATGAAGGGGGCGGGCGAGGATGGCGCGGACGCGCTCGCGCGCACCAGCGATGCCGCTTCCCGGCTGGCCACGAGTGTCGCCAACGCTGGCGGCGCGGCTGCGCGGACGGCCGAGGTGGCGAAGTCCGCCTGGGAAACGGCGGCCACATCACTGAAGGATTACGCGACAAAGGCGATGGAGCTCGGCAAGGGGCTGGGCGACACGCTGGTGAGCGCATTCTCGAGCGCCGAACAGGCCATTGGGGAGTTCGTCCGCACGGGCAAGCTGGACTTCCGGTCGCTGGTCACCTCGATCCTGGCCGACATGGCGAAGCTGTCGGCGCGCCGTTTCATACTCGGGCCGCTGGCCAATTTGCTGTCCGGCGCGATGGGTTCTTTGGGGGGCATCTTCGCGCCGGTGCTGCATTCCGGTGGCATTGCCGGAGGCGCGGCGCCCACCCGAATGGTTCCCGCTGCGGCCTTTGCCGGAGCACCGCGCATGCATTCGGGCGGCGCTGTGGGCGCTCCCACCTGGGCGGGTCTGCGACCGGACGAGGTGCCTGCGATCCTGCAGCGGGGTGAACGGGTGCTGAGCCGCCGCGAGGTAGCCGCAGGTGTCGGCGGCACACCGAACATCACCGTCAACATCAACACCCGGGACGCCGAGAGCTTCCGCCAGTCCCGCGCCCAGGTCGCAGCCGACATTGCCCGCGCGGTGTCGCTGGGCCGCAGGGGGCTCTGATGGCCTTCCACGAAGTCCGCTTCCCCGACGATATCAGCCGTGGTGCACGCGGCGGGCCAGAGCGGCGCACTCAGATCGTCGAGCTCGCCTCTGGCGACGAGGAGAGGAACGCCAGCTGGGCCAACAGCCGCCGACGTTACGATGTCGCCTATGGCATCCGCCGTGCGGACGATCTGGCGGCGGTGGTCGCCTTCTTCGAGGCCCGCAACGGGCGGCTTAACGGTTTCCGGTTCAAGGACTGGGCCGACTGGAAGTCCTGCCTGCCGTCCGGGACGCCCGCCGCGACGGATCAGGGCATCGGCACCGGGGACGGCGCCACGACCGACTTCCAGCTGGTGAAGACCTACGCGTCCGGTTCGCAAACCTGGACCCGGGCTATCACCAAACCGGTCGACGGGACGGTCAAGGTGGCCATCGACGGCGTTGAGCAGACTTCGGGCTGGTCGGTCGACACCACCACAGGCATCGTCAGCTTCACCACGGCTCCGGCCGCAGGTGCTGCGATCACCGCCGGGTTCGCGTTCGACGTACCGGTGCGGTTCGACACGGACACGCTCGACGTGACGCTCGACATCGAGCGGCTGGGTTCGATCACCTCCATCCCGCTCCTGGAGATCCGGCGATGAACGACAATTCCGGTTTCGTCGCGACGGTGCTGCGCGACCTCGCGGCATCGACGGCGGTGATCCTCGCGGCCTGGGGCGCGCTCGGCGGGGCGACCAATGCGCTGACCACGAAGATGCGTCTGCGCGATGCTCTGCGTCACATCCTGCTGGGCGGGCTGATCGCCGCCGGGATGGGCAGCCTCTCCATGGCGGTGATCACCCGCTGGCTCGGCCTGCCGCCACAGGCGATCCCCGCAGGCGGTGCTGCCGGTTCCGCCGCCTATCTCGTCGGCGTCTTCGGACCGGCGGTGATCGAACTGGTGCTGGCCCGGCTGCGCCAGGCGCGAGGAGGTCACGATGACTGAACTCGTCCGTGTCCTGCGCAGCCTGCGGCGCCTGACCGACGACCCACGCGATGCCTTCGCCCACCGTCTGCGCGTCGGCCTCGCCATCGCCGCGCTGATCCTGTTTCTCTCGCTTCTGAGGTAACCCCATGCACATGACAGACCGGGGCCTCCTGGCCCTCGCCCGGCACGAGGGGATCGTGCCCGGGCCCTATCGCGATTCCACCGGCACCTGGACCTTCGGCATCGGCCACACGGTGGCCGCGGGTCCGCCCGATCCCATGGAGATGCCGCGTGGGTTGCCGGCTGACCTGGATGCCGGGATCCGTGAGGCGTTCCGGGTTTTCCGTGCCGACCTTGCGCGATACGAGACCGAAGTGCTGCGAGCCGTGACCGTGCCTCTGGCGCCGCACGAGTTCGATGCGCTGGTCTCGTTCCACTACAACACCGGCGGCATTGCCCGTGCCGCGCTGACCCGGCACCTGAACGCAGGCGACCGGGAAGCTGCGGCGCGGGCCTTCCTGAACTGGCGCCGGCCCGCTTCCATTATCCCGCGCCGCGAGGCCGAGCGCGACCTGTTCCGGTATGGCCGCTATCCCCGCGGGACGATCCCGGTCTGGGCCGTTGACCGTGCGGGCCGGGTGGACTTCTCGCGGTCGATCCGTCGCCTGACCGAGACGCAAGCGCTGGCCCTGCAGCGTTCCGCGCAAGCACCCATCGTTACCCGCTTGCAGCCGACACCCACGGCCCAGACCAGCTGGGTCTCCCGGCTCTTCGCCATTTTCACTCGCCTACTCAGAAGGACCTGATCCCCATGCGCTACATCCGACCGACTTCGCTCACATGGTGGGTGGGGTGCCTCGCCATGCTCACCGGCATTGCGTCGCTCGCGCTGCCCGCCACCGGGCCGCTCGGAGAACTCTCCCGCCTCGTTGCGCTGCTGGCTGGCTCCGGCGATGCCTCGCCCGCCGGCCTCATGTTCCTCGGTCTCGGCCTGATCGGGCTGCGCGACCGGATCGAGCGGGGGTTCCGGGGCGATGACTGAGTTTCTGGCGGGGCTCGCACTGGGCGGCTGTACCGGCGTCTTCATCGTCGCCCTCTGTGTGGCCGCCGGGCGCGGGGAGCGGGACGATGGCTGATTTTCTGGTCTGGCTGGTGGCCGCTCTGGGCGCGGTCGGGGGCGTCGTCCTCGGCCGGGTCTGGGGCCAGGTAGAAGGCCAACGCGCAGGCAAACGGGAGGCGGAACGCGATGCATTGGAAGAGACGATCGGGAAGGTTGAACGAGGGCGCCATGCGCTTCGTGACAGCCGCGGCGCTGGCGATCCTGCTCAGCGGCTGCGCCGCAACGATGGTGACTGGTGATGCGGGCTGCATTTCCTACGCCGAGGCGCGGCTCACCCGACCACCTGCGGCGACTGTCGCTGAGGTGCCGCGCCCTTGGGCAGCATGGATCGCCGATCTCGATGACCGCATGACGGGGACCTGCCGATGAAAACCCTCTCGCCAACCCTGCAATTCCATCTCGACGAGGGCACCACGACGCTGGCCTGGTGCTGGTGGATCACCCGCGCCGATGGCCAGGTGTTCGGCTTCACCGACCATGATCGGACGCTCACCTTCGATGGTACCAGCTTCGAGCCCGAGAGCGGCTTTGCGGCCTCGGAGCTTCGCGCGGGCTCCGATCTCGCGGTCGATGCGCAGGATGCGGAAGGGGTGCTACGCTCGGGCGTCATCACCGAAGCCGACATCGCCGCTGGGCTCTGGGATGGGGCGGCGGTCGAGGTCTGGCGGGTGAACTGGCAGGATGCCAGCCAGCGGGTGCTGATGCGGCGCGGTGCCATCGGTGAGATCCGGCGCGGGCGGGTGGCCTTCACTGCCGAGATGCGCTCGCTCGCCCATGTGCTCGATCAACCCGTGGGGCGGAGCTTTCAGGCCGGGTGCGATGCGGTGCTGGGCGACGGTCGCTGCGGGATCGACCTGGAGGATCCGGCCTGGAAGGGCACAGGCACCGTCGCGGTTTTGCTGCGCGACCGTGCGTTCTCGGCGGCGGGGCTCTCGGGCTCCGCCGCCGGGCTCTTCAGCTTCGGCACGCTGACCTGGGACACGGGCGCTAATGCCGGCCAGCGCGTGGAGGTGGAGCGCCACGAACTCGCCACCACCGGCGAGGCGGAGATCACGCTGCTGGAGCCGCCCGGCAGTCCCATCGCCGCGAACGACGCCTTCACCATCCGCGCCGGGTGCGACAAGGCCTTCGCCACCTGCCACGACCGCTTCGCCAACACGGCCAATTTCCGGGGCTTTCCGCATATCCCGGGCAATGACACCGTGTTGCGCTACGCCTCCCAGGGCCGGGCCAATGAGGGGAGCGTTCTGTAGTGTCGGCCATCATCCATCGTCCCGTGGCGCGGGCGAAGGTGATCGCTGCGGCGCGGTCCTGGCTCGAAACTCCCTATCACGACCAGCAGAGCGTCAGGGGCGTGGGCTGCGACTGCCTCGGGCTCGCCCGTGGCGTCTGGCGCGAAGTCGTGGGGGCGGAGCCGTTCCCGATCCCGCCCTATTCCCGCGACTGGGGCGAGGCCGGACCGGTCGAAGTGCTGGCCGAGGGCGCCAGTAGCTGCATGATCGAGGTGGCGCCGGCCGAAGCGCCACCCGGCGCGCTCCTGATGTTTCGCATGCGCGAGCGGGCCATTGCCAAGCATGTCGGCATCCTCACGGGCACCGGCACCCTCATCCACGCCCGCGAACGGCTCGGCGTGATCGAGGAACCCTTCACCCGTTCCTGGCGGCGGCGTCTGGCCTTCGCCTTTCTCTACCCGCAACCCCGGAGGCGCTGATGGCGACCCTCGTGCTCGGTCTGGCCGGTCAGGCCATCGGCGCCTCGATCGGCAGCGGCATTCTGGGCATCTCGGCCGCCACCATCGGAGGGGCGATCGGGACCATGGCGGGCTCGGTCGTGGACAGCTGGATTGTCGGCTCCCTACAGCCCGATCAACGCTACGAGGGCGCAAGGCTCGACAGCCTGCGGGTGACCTCCGCCACCGAAGGCACCACAATCCCGCGCCTCTTCGGGCGCATGCGTCTGGGTGGCAACATCATCTGGGCCACCGACTTCACCGAGCATGTGAGCACCACGACGCAAGGCGGCGGCAAGGGCGGTGGGCCCAAGGTCACGACGACAGAATATTCCTACACCGCCTCCTTCGCCGTCGCCTTGTGCGAGGGTCCGATCACCGGGATCGGCCGCATCTGGGCCGACGGCGAGCTTCTCGACACTGCCACCATCACCTGGCGCTGGTATCCCGGTGACGAGGCGCAAACAGCCGACCCCTACATCGCCGCGAAGATGGGGGCCGAGGCCGCGCCGGCCTATCGCGGCACCGCCTATGTGGTCTTCGAGGAACTCGATCTCACCCAATTCGGCAACCGCATTCCTCAGCTGAGCTTCGAGGTGTTCCGGCCCTTGGCCGATCCGGACACGGCGGAGGGGGCGATCCGTGCCGTCACGATGATCCCCGGCGCGGGCGAGTTCATTTATGCCACCGAGCCGGTGATGCGGACCGAGGGCGCAAAGACCACGCCTGAGAACGTGCATGCCGAGACCGACAGGGCCGACTTCCTGGTCTCGCTGGACCGGCTCGAGGCGCTGGCGCCGGGGGTGGAGAGCGTGTCGCTGGTGGTGAGTTGGTTCGGCAACGACCTGCGCGCCGGGGAGTGCGAGATCCGGCCCGGCGTCGAGACCGCCGCGAAGACCACAACACCGCAGGTCTGGCGGGTCAACGGGGTGGACCGGGCATCGGCGCATCTCGTCTCCACCGATGCCGAGGGCCGGCCGGTCTATGGCGGCACGCCGAGCGACGTAGCGGTAGTGCAGGCGATCCGGGAACTGAAGGCGCGGGGCTACCGCGTCACCTTCTATCCCTTCATCCTGATGGATGTGCCCGCAGGCAACGCGCTGCCGAACCCCTATTCCGACAACGCCGCCACGATCGGCCAGCCGGCGCTTCCCTGGCGTGGGCGGATCACCTGTTCGCCGGCGGCGGGTTACGCGGGCACGGTGGACAAGACGGCAGGCGCGACCAGCCAGGTCGCGACCTTCTTTGGCAATGCGCAGGTGTCCGACTTCGCCGTCTCCGGCGAGACCGTAACCTGGACCGGCGGCACCGACTGGGGCTGGCGGCGGATGATCCTGCATTATGCGCATCTCTGCGCGGTGGCCGGTGGGGTCGATGCCTTCCTGATCGGCTCCGAGCTGCGCGGGCTCACCACCATCCGCGACGGCGCGACGAGCTATCCGGCGGTAGCGCAGCTTCAGAGCCTCGCGGCGGACGTGTGCGCGATCCTCGGCGCGGGCACCGCGATCAGCTACGCTGCCGACTGGTCGGAATACTTTGGCCATCAGCCCGCCGATGGCTCGGGCGACGTGTTCTTCCATCTCGACCAGCTCTGGGCGGACGGGAATGTCGATTTCATCGGCATCGACAACTACATGCCGCTGTCCGATTGGCGGGACGGGTTCGAACACGCCGACGCGGCTCAAGGCTGGCCCGCCATTTACGACCGCGCCTACCTGCAATCGAACATCGCCGGCGGTGAGGGTTTCGACTGGTTCTATGCCTCGGATGCCGACCGGGACGCGCAGAACAGGACGCCGATCACGGATGGCTTCTACCAGGAACCGTGGACGTTCCGCTTCAAGGATCTGGTGAACTGGTGGGCGACCCCGCATCATGACCGCCCCGGCGGCGTGCGAACCGGGTTCTTCGCCAATGCCGCCAACGTGGCGAGCTATGACCCGAACCCGTCCACCGTGGCGATCACGCCCACGACCGGCACGTTCGGGCCCTTCGGCGCGCCCGCCCGCATCGCGTCTGACGGCGCAACCTGGCACGGCGCCACGCCCGGATACCAGGCCCTTGCGGCCGGGGACCGGGTGCGAATCACCGCCTTCGTGGCGCCGGGCACGTCGGGCGATTTCGCGCTCTATTTCGCGCTTGGCACCGGTGCCGATCACGCCTCCTACTTCGGTGCCATTGGCGGCTGGGAGAACACCGCGCCCGGGGCGCACACGATCGAGGCCACCAGCCAGACCGAGGTTTCGCCGGGGCTGTGGAAGATCACGCTGGAGGTGACAGCGGGGATCTCCGGCTCGGCGGGTTTCCGGATCGGGCCGCGCTCGGCCACGGTGGGCGATGACATCGTGGTTTACGGCGTCGAGGTGTTGCCCGTCGGCCAGTCCACCACCGGATGGGTGCCAGAGTCCAAGCCTATCCGCTTCACCGAGTTCGGCTGCCCCGCCATCGACCGCGGCACCAACCAGCCTAATGTCTTCTACGACCCGAAGTCCTCGGAAAGCGCGGCGCCGTATTTCTCGCGGGGCTGGCGCGACGACACCATCCAGCGCAGCTATCTCGAAGCCACCGCCCTCTATTGGGCCGATCCGGCGAACAACCCGGCCTCCAGCCTCACCGGCCTGCCGATGGTCGATACCTCGGAATGTGCCGCCTGGTCCTGGGACGCCCGCCCGCATCCGTTCTTCCCGGGGCTCACCGACGTCTGGTCGGATGGCGCCAACTGGCAGCTCGGCCACTGGCTGACGGGGCGGCTCGGTGCGGTGTCGCTCGCTGCCCTCGTGCGCCACCTCTGCCTCGCGGCTGGCATGGACGCAGCGCACATCGACGTCTCCGGCCTCTGGGGTGCGGTGGAGGGACTCGTGATCCCGGCCATCGAAAGCCCGCGCACCACGATCTCCATGCTGGCCAGGCATTTCGGCTTCGACGCGGTCGAGAGCGAGGGCGTGATCCGCTTCCGCATGCGCGGGACCGCTCCGGTGGTGATCATCACACCCGACGATCTCGTGGCCGGAAACGGCGAGGACATCGAGCGCAGCCGCGGTCAGGAAACCGAGCTGCCCCAGGTCCTGCGCTGGAGCGTGGCACGCGCCGACGAGGATTACGACGCGGCACTGGTCGAGGCCCGGCGCGTCACCACCGGCGCGGTGCGCGTGACCGCCGAAAGCTTCCCCGTCGCCGTCGCGCCCGAGGAGGCCGAACGACGCTGCCGCCGCACCCTGATGGAGACCTGGACCGCAAGGGAACGGGCGAGCTTCACCCTGCCACCCTCGCGCCTCGCGCTCGATCCGGGCGATGTGGTGACGTTCACCGACGGCGCCGCCACCGAGTTCCGCCTCACCCGCATTGCCGACGGGCTCTCCCGCCGCATCGAAGTGACCCGGCAGGATCGCGAGGTCTACGACCTGCCACCGGGAGCCCAGCGAGCCGCCGCCGTGGCCCGCTCCGTGCCCCTCGGCGCGCCGCAGGTGGCGATCCTCGACCTTCCACAGCTGACCAGCGCCCACACCCCGCCGCAGCCGCTCATCGCCGTCGATGCCGATCCCTGGCCGGGCACGGTTGCCGTCCTGCGCAGCCCCGAGACCTCGGGCTGGGCGAGCTTCGCCACGATCACCCGCCGCGCGCGGACCGGGACGCTGGTCAGCGATTTTCAAGCCGGACCCGCCTGGCGGTGGGATCGCGGCGCGGTTCTCGAGATCGACCTTCCCTGGGGCCAGCTCGAGAGCGTCACCGACCTGCAACTCTTCGCCGGCAGCAACGCCTTTGCCGTGGAGAGCGCACCGGAAACTTGGGAAATCCTGCAGGCCCGCGACGTGACGCTGGTCGCGCCCGGCCGCTATCGCCTGACCACGCTCCTGCGCGGCCAGCGCGGAACCGAAGCTACCATCGGCTATCCGGCCCCGGCCGGTGCGCGGGTCGTGGTGCTGGATGGCGCAGTGGCAGAACTGCCCTTCACCGCAGGCGAGATCGGTCTGCCGTGGAACCTCGCCGTGGGACCGATCACGCGGCCCGTGTCGGACCCGAGTTACAAGACGCTGGCGCTCACGCCATCGGGCGCATCGCTCCGCCCCTTTGCGCCGGTGCATCTCGGAGCGAAGGCCGAGTCGTCGGGCGACATCATCCTTTCCTGGACCCGCCGCTCCCGCGACCCGGCCGCAGACAGCTGGGAGGCGACCGAGGTGCCACTTCTGGACCAGCCGGAGGCTTGGGAGATCGACATTCTCGACGGCGGCACCGTCAAGCGCACGCTGACGGCGGGATCGACCAGCGTCACCTACAGCACCGCCAACCAGATCGCCGACTGGGGCGCAACGCTCGCGCCGGGCGCCACGCTGACCATCCGCGTGGCCCAACTCTCGCCCTCGCTTGGTCGCGGCACGCCAGCCGAAACCACCGTCACCATCACATGAGGCATCCATGACTACCCCGAACCTCTCGCTTCCCTACATCGCCGCCGCTCAGGCGCAGAAGCATGTCACCCACAACGCAGCACTCGATCTGCTCGATGGCCTCGTCCAACTCTCCGCGAAGGACCGGGATCTCACCACACCACCCGCGAGTTCCGCCGAGGGCGACCGCTACATCGTCGCCACAGGTGCGACGGGCGCATGGGCTGGCTGGGACGGTGACGTGGCTCTGTTTTCTGCCGGGGCGTGGGTGCGGCTCATCCCGCAAACAGGCTGGCGAGTCTGGATCGAGGACGAGGCGGTTCTGCTGGTCTTCGACGGTACGTCCTGGATCGGCGTCACGCCGGACGCGCTGCAATATCTGACCCGGCTGGGTCTCGGCACCACCGCCGATGCCGCCAATCCGTTTTCTGCCAAGCTGAACGGGGCGCTCTGGACCGCGCTTGCCGCCGCCGAAGGTGGCAACGGCGATCTGCGCCTCACGCTCAACAAGGAAACCGCTGCTGGGGTTCTGTCCTTCCTGCTGCAGTCGGGGTTTTCCGGGCGGGCGGAACTCGGGCTCATCGGCTCCGACGATCTGACCCTGAAGTTGAGCCCCGACGGCACCGCCTGGCGCGACGCGCTCACCGTCGATCGTGCCACCGGCATCGTTGACCAGCCGCAGTTGCCGCGCTTCAAGGCTTACACCAACTACGACAACTACGTGGGTCTCACCACCTGGACCAAGATCGGCATCAACGCCGTCGAGACCAACGATCAGGGCGCGTTCGACCCCGCAATCAACCTCTTCATCGCGCCGGTTGCCGGCACCTACCTCTTCGGCGCGAGCCTGCTCTACAAGGTCAATGCCAGCACCTCGGCCCGGATGCGCGGGCGGCTGGTCCTGAACGGAACCACCGAGATCCGGGGCTCCTTCGGCGAGGTCTCCAGCTCCCACAAGTCGCTCGCCACCGCGCTCTGGCTGCAGACCATGGTGCCGCTGAGCGCGGGCGATACTGTGGAACTGCAGGGGTATTTCCGGGCGGCGGACGGGTATTTCGCGGCGGATAAGACGACCTTCTGGGGTGCGAAGGTGGGGTGAGGGAGGCACATCATGGTGCCGCAACGGCCAGAGGACGGCTTCATCCATATGCCGGAGCACGAGTTCGAGGTGATCTTGATGCGCGCTATGCCCTGGTGGTGGTTGTCCTCGACAGTCTGCAAGCCGCGATTGCCATCCGAGACCTGCGCACGCTGCTTGCATTGTTACGCATGGTGCCATGCGACTTGACCGACCGTCGTTCGGCTGATCACCACTGGCTTGCTGCTGGCCCTGATCGCTGGCGTGGCGGTGAAGCCGAAGGAATTTGGTTGAATCCGGAAACAAGGGAAACGGGTTCACCTGTCCCTTCCTGTCATCCAGCGCTATGATCGCGGGCTGAACGACGCCGACGAAAAACGCATTGCGGCCAATCTGGCCAAAACCCTGGCCATGCTCTGTGTGCGCAATACCAAGCTGGAAGATCTGCATGCGGGCATCACGCCAGTCAGCAGGACCGGGGATTACTCGGATATCGTTGTGATCGATGCCGAAGGCCGGGAAATCCCGTGGACCGAGGTCTCGCATCTTGACGACGAGACCATGCGTGCGCTGATGCGCCAGATCGTCAATCGGTTGTATACCTTCCACCTGATGGCCGATGACCCGGGCCTGCGAGAGATGATCGACCGGTAGGCTGCGGCCGCCAGCGCCTGGGAAGACCCGGAAATCGATCAGGGGTTGCTGAGGGCGGACGAGAAGAAAGCGGGAGGCAGTTGAAGCGCGATCTTCGCCTGTACGTTGCCGTTATCACGCATCATCGCCCATGAGATAGTCCCGGTTCACTCGGGCCCACCGATCCGGCAGTCTCTCGCATGAGATCCCATTCGGCGCCCGGTCGAAATGGGGGCGCGTCTGGGAGACAGATCCTACGAGTTTTGAATATTCTTGCGCTAAAACGGCTTGCATTCTCTCAACTATATTTACAGGCCATCGTTTCTCCTGTTTCGCTTCACGACACCGTTCTCAAATTGATCGGAGGCTGGATCAAGGACTATAATGAAAACCACCCGCACTCGGCCCTCAAGTGGCGCTCGCCCCGCGAGTTCCGAAAGGCTAATCCGAAACCGCTCAGATGTCCGGTCGAAATGGGGGCCGGTTTAGAATATTCCTTATCGCATAGAAGACGAACTGCCTGCTTGGAAATGCAAGAAGTGTGGAGAGATGTAACCATTCGAAAGAATGGATATGAGGGAGCAGAATATATAGTGACCTCGCGCTCTTATTGAAAATAGCATGCCTCCATAACCATAGAACGCAGCGAGAAGATATTCGCGACATAATAGAGAAAAGGTTTAAACAAATGTGTGGACTTATTGGCTTTTTCGTTGGTTGTGATTTGACTATAACATGCCCAAAGAAAAACTTGTCCAATTGCTCTCGTCGTTATCGATCTTCCTTTCAAAATTGGGATTCACGAGCATCGGTTCGCAGCGCGCAGAGACGAACAGATCAGGTAAAATCAATGTTATTCCCGGAAAGATATGTACCCATTTTGAGACATTCCATGATTGGGGCGCTTGACCAAAGTGCTCACGAATTGTTGCGAAAAGCAGCGCTCTACAGGTTTCTAAACTTTACACACAAGCTAGAAATTCTGGTCGTCAATACGGTTACTGCGAATATAGCCCTAGGGCGGTACAATGCGGATTTTTCGGAAAACCTTCGACTGGACGCGCACCGAATTTACGTCGATGAAGCCTATCATGCATTGTTTTCCTTTGACCTAATGAAACGGATCAAAGCTAGCAATGTGACCTCTGACGCGTTCCACGAAGACATTCCAGAGTTTATCCGCGGCATCAATAAGCTCGTTGAAGCCCACAGCGCTAATGATCGCGCATTGCTTGAACTCACAGCTGTCATCGTTTCGGAAATGCTAATTACTAGTACCTTGCGCGAGGCCACGTTGGAGCCTGACATGGATCAGGGCGTTGCTTCGATGATTGAGGATCATGCTAGAGATGAAGCAAGGCATCATGCCTTCTATAAACATGTTCTGCTAGATCTTTGGTCTCAACTGTCCGATCATCAGCGCAACCTCGTGCTTAGGCACATCCATCCCTTCTTGGTGGCCTATACGGCACCTGACGAACAGGCGCTTAGGACCGAATTGCGTTCTGTAGGATTGACCGAAGATCAAGCCCGTCTAGTTATTGCCGAGACCTATGATCCTCAAACCGTCTCTGAATATGCAAATGCGTGCGGCAAGGGAATTTTTGCCACGTTTGAGGAGTTGGCGGACCCACGGGACTTCGCACGCGTGTCCGAACACTTCTCTATGCTGCCCCGTTAGGAAGGGATTTGTTGATATGACTGTTGCAGACAAAGAAAAGAGCACGGTAATCGATGCTGCAGGTGACGGTATCGAGGTCAAACCCGCCCGCTGGACTTTCGGGGGCAATGTGGCGGATAAGTTTAACGATCATGTATCCAAATCGGTCCCACTATACGAAAGTGGCCACGATCTTACAGTCAAGTTGTCGGATTTCTTCATTAAACCGGATTCGACGGTTTACGAACTGGGCACCTCCACCGGTACGCTGCTGCGCAAGCTTGCAGACAGGCATAGCGATCAAAAGAACGTCCGTTTCTTTGGTCTAGAGGCCGAACCCGATATGGTCAACTACGCCA
>Ga0256829_1000958_pt1 | contig 25221 bp, 37 predicted proteins | sample 131447metaG_FD_185979 | JGI IMG/M metagenome (GOLD analysis project Ga0256829, IMG submission 185979) | Hydrothermal vent microbial communities from Lau Basin, Pacific Ocean - 131-447 | ecosystem: Environmental > Aquatic > Marine > Hydrothermal vents | place: Pacific Ocean: Lau Basin | collected...
TGTTGTTGAGCTTTCAATTGGGCAGCTTTCTGTGCTGCAAGTTGAGCAGCTTGTTGTTGAGCAGCTTGTTGTTGAGCTTTCAATTGGGCAGCTTTCTGTGCTGCAAGTTGAGCAGCTTGTTGTTGAGCAGCTTGTTGTTGAGCTTTCAATTGGGCAGCTTTCTGTGCTGCAAGTTGAGCCTTCATATTTTGCACAGTTTGTGGTGTAGGAAGGTTTAATTTAGCAGCCAAATTTTGCATTTGTTGGATTTGTCCTGATAAATTTGCATTTACAATAGCTTTACGCAAGTCGGTTATCATTTCTTGAATTGCTTTTGCTTGGTTCTGATAATTAGCAATTAGTAAACCTTTATCAGTGATTTGTCTGGTAAGTTTTTTGCTTAATTCTCTTCGGTTAACAGTTTCAGGATAATCACCAAAACCGCTATGCTCGAGATCTGATATTCTTTTTTCATTATTGTATCTTTCTGTTAGCAATGTAGCCCTTTGGCTTGTAATACCTCTTATGCTACCATTAATCTGATCTAATTTTTCTTCAAGCTTTCTAAGTTGATCTTGCATAGCTTGTATGTTAGCTGCCATATATCCCTCCGTTAATCATGCCTTGAAAAGAAGTATAGTATTACCGCTATAAATCCTATAGCCATCCAACTATTAGCCGTTGTATTATAGATTTTTGCTGATTTATCCATCACTTATTTCCTCCCATCATTAAAATTATTCCTCCGCCTATGATCATATACCATACCCAAGTTGGAATAGATTGCAGATCTATTCCCTTTATACCTGTTACAGTCGGCAACGGTATATTACCGGTCTTTGTTTTTACAGGCGGATATGTATATTGAGTCGGTGCTTGAAGAATATCTTGCAACAGACCCAACGAGCATAGGCTCGTTGCTGTATGTTTTCCGACTATTCCGTCAACATGCAAGCTATGTGCGGACTGGTAGTCTTTAACATAGTTCTTTGTTCGAAGGTCATAATTTCCGCTTATTGTAATAGGATAACCTATTTTACGAAGCGCAGTCTGCAATGTTCTTACATAACTTCCACTACTCCCTAATTTAAGCAAAACTCTTCCGTTAATTATATCATCGCAAAACATAGTTTAAATATAATCCTTATATTATTATTTTTCAACTTATATACCTCCAAGCTCTTTCTCCAAGTTTCGGTGCATAGGAATAATAGTATCTTAAAAATTTGCTCAAGTATGCCTGATCCCAAGGCTGCAAGTCAGGACCACGATGATAGCCCATTATTATTTTGAAAATATCACCGTGAAAAGTTTTTTTGAGCCTCGCCAAATAAGCTGTTCCATAATGAATATTATTGTCTCGTTGAAACAACTGTGTCTTAGTTCCTCTGAATCCAAGACTTCTGGCTGTTGGTAAACTTATCTGCATTGCTCCGACTCCACTCCAATATCCGCTATGCTCAATCGATCGAGGATTGCCAGACGACTCTATTCTTATCACAGCATATATCACTGATTTAGGTATATGGTAAATTGCAGAATACTTACTTATTGTCTGATACCATGGATCATTTTTATCAAGTGAAGGAATAGTTTGCCCGAACAAAGGATTAGATTTTGTAAGTATCATATATGTACCAATACTGATAAGTGCAAAAGGTATAATTTTGTTTTTCATCGTTTTAATTTCTCCAAAAGCAATAATGCTACTGTTCCAAGCCCAATGTAAGGAAGCATAGAAAGAGATGTGCTAAGTTCTGGGTTCTTCTGCAATATCTTTTCGACTTTAGCAAGTGTAAGATAACCTATCCCTGCAACAAGAACAGCGGATATTGCAATAACTGCCAGTGTGAAAGAGCCAAGGCTGCTGCTTTTCTTTATTTTGACCTCTACGACAATATAATGATCGGGATTAACAACTGGACTCGTAAAAAACTCCTCTATACTCTTTAGCAGACTTTCATTTTGGGGTGTTTTGTTTTCGTCATAGACCCTTATAATGTCGAAATTATCGTTTTTGTGGCTTAAAAATTGTTTCCTTATCCACATATCCACTGATATAGGTAATTCTTTAATGGTATTGTAATAGAATTTAAGTGTATCGCCCGGCTGAGGAACATAGTCCGATGATACCTCAACAGCTTGCTCGGTCATACCTGACAGGTTAGACAACCTTGTTGACTTTGCAATATCGGATATCAAAGCCTGTCTTGTGAAATTCGGATGTTCTATTGCTACCTTCCAAGAATTATCAGGTAAGCCTATAGGATTATAAGAGAACCCTGCAACGCCCACAATGGGATCATTCAGGTTATCGGTAACCTCTCCCTGTACAACAGTATGATATTTCCTGAGAATATAGCTCGGAGGTTTAGGCACAGGGTCAACGGCAACCCATTGATGTTGCTTATCATCGTAAATGAGAGGATAAATATGATTAGTGCCATTGCTAACTATCCTGATTTCAACCTTATATCCAAGATTTTTAGCAATAGCCCCAATGAACAGAGTATCATCCTCGCAGTCATAGATACCTGATCTGATTATTTCCATCGGTTCTGATAAAGTATCACCTACCTCCGCAGGATTATATTTGAGATGGTTTACAAGATAGTCTTTTGCAGCGTACGGAGAGCCGAGTTGTTTTGCAAGTTTACTTATAATCGGATCATTACTCCTCTTTATAATTTCATGCGCAACGACCCTTGCTTTATCAACAAGCGATAAACCATCTATGTTAATCATTTCTTACCTCTATTTGCAAGTAATCCTCCTATAAGAAGTGCCGGTATAAGTAAAGACCTGAATGTATCATAATGTCGTTCTTTACTGATGCGACTTCTTTTTATTGACTCGGTTAAATCCATCGGTTCAGTATTGGCAATAAAACTTTCTTCTGCTTCATTTATAAGTTTGTCATATTCTCCTGTAAAGTTCCAGTCGAGGATACGGTTTAATGTTACTTTATCTCTAACATTATATGTATCAATCCAATTTCCATTGTTATGCTGAATATTCCAGCATTTATCTACAAATAAGATATTTGACATATCATTTTTATGTGTCATTAAGTCTGCAATTTTGCCCCATGTTTTTCCGCCAAAACCAGTTGTCCAGCAACATGCATTAAAGATTTCTTTAGCAGATTCAAAAAATTGTTGTGGATTATTTTTTAGGGTTGCATACATATTATCACCTATGAATGGATATGAGTCGCTTATTGCAGATATTGCTGATGATAATGCTAATTTAGTTGCATTATCACTGAATTGTGAATTTAGTGTTTTAACATATGTTTCTATGAAATTCTTTGCTATATTTTTAGTTTCTGCGATTGCCGTTGATATATTATTTATTTTATTTTCTACTGCTATACGTTCAATAAATACAAGCATATCAGCATATAATTCATCGAAAGTCGAAAAGAAATAATCATTATTGGAAAATTTATTTTTAGAACTTATATGGTATTTATCATAAAAATTATGCATCTCATTCCATATAGAGAATATACCATAATTGTAAAATTTATCTGCAAGCTGTTTTGATAGAGTATCAAGTTTACCCTTATATTCAATAAGTTTCAAGACATATACTGCATAATAGAGAAGATAGAATTGTAGAGCTAAATTTATGGATTCTCTATTAAAGCTTTCTATTTCATGTCTATCGGTATCCAATTCGTCATTATTACCTGTATTGTTTGGGTACAGTTGTTTGTATATCAAATAAAAGTAAAAATTAGTTGTATTGTAGTTAATATCTGAAGTATCGTTTGAATCCATCAGATTTAGAAATTCATTTATATCTTTATCTGTTGGATTAAGTTCTATGTTAATCAAAGTTTACTTCCTCGTCAAAAGTATCAATAATAATCCTGCTCCGCTCCTTCAAAGCTCTGGCATGCTGTATTGCATTGTCAATTTCTGTAGATGTTGATGATGCAACTGTTGGTGGTAGCTTACCTTCCTTTCCAAGAGTAGTGTTACATCTTGAATCATTTATTCTTGTAACTACAACTCCAGGATGCCACTTTCCATCCGGAGAGTTAAAAATCACCCTTTGATGAGGGTATGTATCACTGCATCTCTCTACTCTCATTTTTACTCCTTCAACGCTTTTAGCAAATAGGTTGAAATAACAGCAACCAATACACCTGTAATTGCTGATTCAAGTATCCTTTGCCAGTTTATCTTAATACCGCTGTCATATTGCGATGTTGCTATTGCTCCGTAAGTAGATGGTGTAAGCCCTGACAACGATGTTTTTTGATAATCCCATATATTAGAGCATACCGAACAACTCATTAACTTACCCCTTGTAATCTCTTTATTATTAATAATAGTGGAGAATATGAATTTACCTCTTTATTTACGGACATTTTTCCCTCCCCCTATTTCACACTTCTTTGCGCATTCTTTATAGCATGGTTTCCGCCATGTAAGTATATCCTTTATTACTGCAAACCCCAGAAAATAAGCAAGTATTTTTAAGATACTTTGCTGGTTGGGATTATATATTTCCTTGTTAAATTGAGTAGCTTGATTTTGTAAGTTGCTTAATAAACTCATGGACTTGTCTTCTCTACTATTTTATAAATTAAGAACCCTAATACGGCAACACCTGTCAATCCGCCTATAGATATGGTATTGGTACCTACTGCTGCGCCCGTAACCGTTGGTTCAGCTTGTGCCTGTTTCTCTTGTTGCTTTTGCGTTGTGCCTATACCGAAGAATGATAGGCTTTCTTTTATCTTTTGTTCGTTGGTAGGTTCTGTCTTTGCATAAAGAGTTACGAATACGGGGGTGTGTGATCCTAATTTATCGGTAAAAGAACCGTTATTATCATTCTTAATTGCCACATAACTTGCTTGCTCGGTATTCTTGATTTCGCTATTAAGATGATTGAACCCCATAGATGCAAAAAAGCTAAAATCGGAAGTAGTAAATCCGTTGGTCCAATTATCATTTTTCGATGCGCCTGAACTTGTAATTATAAGAATATTATTCTGCCCAGAGAATTTCTTTATATCATCTTTTAGCCTTGATACGCCATTTGCAAAGTGTGTATTGTAGTTATGGTCATATATAACCTTCAAGGTTACAGGTGAGAGAACCGTTAATCTGATTCCAGGATGCCTATCGTCGGAATAAACGATGGTATCCCCTATTTGCGCCTCTCTGGCTATAATAGGATTGGCTACGCCCCGAGCATACAGTTTTGTTATCATATTTACCTCTTGCTCATTGTAAGCAGTAAAAAAATGCCCCCTCCGATTGCAATATAGGGCAAGTAATTTTTTACCTCGCACGATGTGCTTGTGGAGTATTTACAAGGGTTATCATTAGGACTTGGAGGATACCCCCCGTTTTTGCCAAGTATCGCTGCTGCAGCTTCTTGAGGGGTCTTGTATCCTGCTGCTTCAAACTCTTTCTGATGAGCGGTTGCATAGGCTAAAGCCTGATTATATAGTTCGTTTTGAGGAACGCCGGTTTTTTGTGATGCCTGTGCAATCTTACTCATAAGGTACATCTTTAATCCTGTGGCTGTCATAGTGCCTAATGCTGTTCCGAACGATTCAGGCTGACCTGATTTACCTTGTATGGTGACTCCAAGAACCTTTGGATTATTTTTGGCGCTGCTTATACCGGAAGCAATTGCACTCTGAACATCGCTGCTGTTTGAAGTCAGAGCGTGACCAAGAGCTGCAAGACCTATTGAACCGCCTATAATTGGCAAAGCATATTTCTTCCTTAAATGAGGATTTAGCATCAATACACCTCCAGTTACCAAAGGCGCAGCAGTAGCAATGTTGGATGTATTAAAAACACTTCCAAGTGAACTTGTAAAATCAGAAAAGAAACCAGACAGTGCAGTCGTCTTTTGCAAACCAAGATATTTCCATATTTCAGGATGATCTACTATCTTTTTAACGCCTATTATTTCATAAGGACTAAGCATATTAAACTCCCGATGTTGATACTTTACCTGATCTTATATCCTTTAGTCTCTGTTGCGCTTCTTTGTATGCCCTTTCAGCAGATAGAAGTGTTTCAAGAGCTTTTTGCTCTTCTGCTTTTGCGGATGCTTCCGCCGATACCTTGTTAAGCTGTTCCTCGACCGTTTTTTTATGTATCAAAGAACCAACGCCTTCACCTTTACCTGAAAGCAGGAAGTAGGCAACCGCCCCTATAGCGAGTAATGGTAATATGCCTCCGCTTGTAAGATTGCTGAGACTGAAACCTTGTAAATCATTGTAACCGGCTAATTGCTGGTTACCTCCATAATACTCAATTGGATAAGTGTTCATATACATTCCTCCATCTTATTTTTTCATAGCTATAAATAACAATAATATACCTCCACCTATAATATAAGGTAGATATTTGCTAAAATCAACCTTACCTGTAGTATTCCAAGTGGCACCTGGCAATGATATTTGCCCTCCGCCCTGAGCTTGCTGAGCTAATTGATCGAGCTGGTTTTGATAATATTGCTTTATAGCGTTTGCTACTGCTGCATTATGTTCTGCAACAGCCTGTTGATACTGTTGCATAGCCTTTGCTGCAGCTTTTTGCTGTTGTTCGGTTAATAAAATTTTACCTCCGAGCATAGCTCCTTTAACTACTGCAGATTTGACTGAATTAAGTCCAAGTGTCTTAGCCAAATTTGAAAAAATAGAAGCGCCTGATGATGCAACTGATGTTCCTGCAGCAACTACTCCTCCAGGCAATAAAACGTTTCCACCTGTAGTAACAATTCCAACCCCAGCACCTGCAGATGGAATAACACTACCAGCACCAAGAAAACCTGCAGAAGGTGAGGCGCCTGCTATTCCAAGACCAGGTGCTAACCCAGCGCCGCTTGCTCCAATTCCGCCTGCGCTAACACCACCCGTTGTTGTTGCAGTAGTTACTCCTGCTCCACTGCCTGCTGAAGTTGCTGCAGGAGCAATATATGCTGCAGCTCCTATTGCGACGGCTGCAAGTGCAATAATCAAAAAATGACCGATTACAGCTTTCATAAATGCTTTTTCTTCGGCTTTCTGCATTTTCTTTGCTGCCTCAATGCCTTTTTGTATCTGAACAGCTAATTTCTTAGATGCGGTGATCAACTTATCAATATCAGCCTGAGTAACATTCCCTGCCCATGGATTAGTTATATCAAATCCTACATTGTAAGATTGTATCGGGTAAAGACTCTGTACCTTATAGATATTTACGAAGTTACCTGATCTTATATATAGATGTTCTCCATCTGGTAAACCTTCAAGTTGTCCTACTGGAACATAGTTACTTCCCTTCTTTATATAAGTAATTCCAGGTGATAACTGATTAATCTTGCTCTTGTAAAGTATGCTACCGATAGACATGTATTACCTTCTTATAAGTAATAGCAACAATAAAGCTCCCATTGCATAAGGAGTATATTTTGCATACGGTTTGAGACTTTCTGGTAATTCTTTTGCTACTGCTGTGTCTAAAGATGAAAAAATGCCACCTGTCTGAGTTCCCTGTGTAGTTACTCCCAATAATGAAGGAGACTGTGTTGTAGTTTGCTGATTTGTATTGTAAACTGGCAAAGTATTAGTTGAAGTATTAACAGTAGATTTTGGAGTTGTTGTAGATACAGCTTGCTGTTGCTGATTTGTATTGTAAACTGGCAAAGTATTAGTTGAAGTATTAACAGTAGATTTTGGAGTTGTTGTAGATACAGCTTGCTGTTGAGCCTTCAATTTAGCAGCTTCTTTTTGGGCTTCTATAACCGCTGAATCTATAGCAGAACCTTGAGTGGATATTTTTGCAATCTGATTTGCAATATCAGACATAGATACTTTTGTAATATCCATACTTGCCAATTGCTCTAATGCACTGTTTATAGTGCTAATTGACGAATTAGCTTTTGTCTGTGCCATAGAACCTGTAGATTGAATTTGAGCAAGCCCCGATGGATCTGCCTTTACAAATTCATTACTTGTTGCAAGTCCAAGCTGCTTTGCTATAGTCCCAAGAATAGCTTGATATTTCTGTTTAAGACTTATCAGGTTATTCTTGGTTGATACATAATTGCTTTTCATACCATTCAACTGAGATAGATATGCCTTTGCCTGATTTGCATAGGTCTGGGCTTGATTATTTATTGCTTTTGCTTGTCTAAATAAACTTTCTGCAGCATAAGGCGCTTTGTTATTAAGTGACTGCTTTCCTTTGTTATATAGAGACACTGCATTATTGTAGTAATTAGTAGCCATATTAAGAGCATTCTTATATTGACTTTGCAACATAGAAGCCTGACTTATCATAGAGGATACATTCGTTGAGGCAGACATAACCGCTGCATAATCTTTCTGAGTTGCACTGAACAGGTTAGCAAGTTCTTGTTGAGCCTGCCTTGTTGATGCAACCACAGATGTAAAAGAACCTCCGTCAGGGTAATGGGCTATCTGTGAATATGGAACAGATAACACATCTCTGTTTTCATTGAAGTTATATTTATGTTCAAGGTATCTTAAAGTCTGAATATCAGGAATTAGTCTTCTTTTGCCTCCTATAATTAAGTAATACTTCTGAGAATCGGACGCATGTATAGGAACTGGGTGAGATGTATTTAAAGAACGAATGGACATTGACCTAAGACCCGGGATCTGGTATCTCAGTCTATTCATTACCTCGTTTAAGGTCATAGAGGATGAAAGAGAATCCAAAACCGAGAATACATTCCTATCCTTGCTAACTATATAAGATCGTATCATATACTTAGAACTTTTAGAAGTACACCTTGCTTTAAAGAAAGGATTACTTAAATGGCTCAAAGCATACGAACTGCACAACCAACTGCTTGCATTTGCTGCGTTAATAGGTACGGTATTATTTTGTGTTAAATCTATAGTGATACTCATTATGCACCTTCATATGACCTACAATTATCAAATCTATCAGACCCATTTTGAACTATATCATTCAAGTATATATCTATTATATTACCTTTGAAGTTGACCGTTAATTTCCTATTGGTAAATTTATCGGAGAAATTCCATGTACCATTTATACCTGATTGACCATCATACGGACAAGGATGATCAATTATATTCGAAACAACTTGTGAAAGATTTTCCGTTAATACTGCATCGTAAACCCCTGTATGTTTATGAATTCTTATAGAATCGGAAGCACTTACAGGATGCCAATATCCGAATCCCCCAGCAGAAGGTCTTAAGTAATTATGCATAAAAAGTAACTCCTTTGATTATTAGTCTCTTACCTAATAATATACCCATCTTTCTTACATCTTCAACTCTGATATTACTTCCTATCTGGGCTGCAATCTGAGGAATTGACAAAGGCAAGGTAGCGACGGGCAATTCTTCATAATACGGTACATTGAATCCATAAACAGGTTTCACGGAAATTATAAGATTTCCGTTTGCAACCTGAAATTGGAGGTTTTTTCTTACTGAATCTATTATAGAACTATCGGACTTGGCTCCGAGAAGAGAAGTGTTGGGAATAAAAATATTCCAGTCTTTAAGAGCATATTTCTTGCGTGTAAGTATAAATAAGGCAATTAAACCAAATATTACATAGCTCTTTTTCATTGCAAGGGGGCGTCCGCAGATTTAGAATCTGCGGACTATGGTATGAGATTGGTTAGCTTATTTTTCTTGGAATCAATGTATCGAAGATGTACTCAATGCTTCCTGTTGCGGTTGTAGTAAACTGCAATGAAGCATCTGCATACTTTTTCAGAAGTATGCCACCTTCTTTCGATACGGATGAACCAACAACATCCTTTCCAAGTTCAAACAAATAGCAACCCGTTATAGGTTGAATATCGAGATCATCTGCTTTGCTCTTCTGTGCAGTAGTAAAGTCAAATGGACCCCAAATGTTAGTTCCGTCTGATTTCTTAATTGCCATCTCTGATACAACGGAATTGCTTCTATTCCCAGATGAATCCTTTATAACAAGGAATATGTTTCTTATCAATGCTCCCTGCGGAAGTACCAACTGCTCACCCAAGTTTCCAACTGCGGAAGTTATAGGATGAGAACCGTACTGCCAGTTAGGAAGAGCTGCAACTCCATTGCTCAATGGAAATCTCTGCGAAAATACCGCAGAATCGCATACCCATCCATCTTGCTCAACAATCTGTAAGCTTGTAGAACCACTTACAGTGTAACCTGTTCCAAGGTCACTGTCCGTTCCCCAAGTTCCCACAACATCAATAGATGATATTGAAGGATACTGACCAGGTATCGCATACTTAGGATTAGTCGGATTTGACGGATCAAGTGACGGACTAAAGAAGAACTCAACCGAACCAGTAACTCCGGTCTGAGAAGCAGTACCACTCGGCTGATCATTTGTTAATCTGCCTCTTACAAGGTGCTGATTATACAGAACCAACTGCTGCAAACTGATGGTTTCCATATAAGAAGAACCCTTATTTACCTGAAGTTTCAATCCCTTGACTAACTTAGCAAGACCATCCTCGTTCGGAGTAACTGATGTGCCTGTATCATATACAGCGTTCAATTTACCTCGGACAAGAGTAATGTTCTGTCCGCTAATAAGTTCAATGTCAATAGGATTATTTGCCGTAAAAGTTTTTGTTACGTTGACCTTTTGCTGATTTAGCTTACATCCTGGAAGCGAATAACTTTTTCCCATCTTTATGCCTCCTTGAACTGATCAGCATAGGCTGAAGTAATATTAGCCAAGTCGCCAATATCAACGTTATCGCCATACCCTGAAGTAGGTGCAGCAGCCGGTACTGAAGCCGAAGGCTCTGATGTTATAGCAGATGTTGCTCCGCTGACTCCACCTGTTATAGCTGTTTCAGCCTGACCAAGCAAATTGCCTACCATACCTGAAATGTTAAACTGTTTGTCAATTCCATCACCTATTGCTGCCATTGACGCATAATGCGAACCATATTTACCCAAGAAGTCCTCTACAGGACCCAACTTCAGTAAATAAGCTGCAAGAGCATCTGATACAATAACAGGAACAGGAAGGAAATGACTTATCATGCCCGATACAAATGTAGCCACCTGCTCAGCCGCTTTGTAATAAACGCCTGCGCCGATCGGTACACCTGCTACCTCAAATGATGTAATACGGTCTAAAGTATCACCGATAGCCATAAATCCTCCTCAAAAAATTTTTATTCCACTTGATAACATAATGCCTTTTTCCAGATTGTCAAGAAAGAATTTTATCATAAGCATCTTTTAATTTTAAGAATTTCTCTCTATTACCTGTCTTTTTATTGTCAGGATGATAATATTTAGCCTTTATTCTATATACTGCATCTATCAAATCAGGTGGATCATCCTTCATGACCCCAAGTATAAGATAAGGACTATTTGCAAACTTTGCTATAAGATTCGCAATACCATTTGACTGCTTATTGCCAACACCCAACATTGAAAAGATATTCAGTAAATCAGGCGTTATTGATTTTGTTTCACCGATAATTGATTTAAGAGTTTTTACATTCTTTAACAAATCATTAAGGTTACTCATCAATCCTCCGTAATAACTATAGTGTCATTGTCAAGTCCATCATTTTTGTGTTCTTTTCTCCATTTGACTCTTTCCTTAAACGACACATATCTTTTCATTCCTTCCCTTTCTTTTTTATAAGGATCAAACTTACAGAAACCTGTCTCGCATTTATCGGTATCATTGCCGACTATTTTCTCAAATTCCTTTCTTATTTTTCTGACCTCAGCCAAGCTGTTCTCGTTTATACCTTCATCCTCGAACTTATTTTTGAGCTTATAGACCTCTTGACCCAGTGCCTTGTATTTTGAACATTTGTTTCTGTCGGCAATCTCACAATGCTTACTGATTTCCATTATTTCACCGATTGTGGTGGTAAGATGTTTGATTACACAAGCAGCATGTTCAGGGGCAAGATCATCTATTACCGTGCAAAGGTGATCCTCAGCCTGTAATAGATTAGCCATTATATTAGTTTTATTCCACCTATAAAATTCGTTATCCTTGGACATATCACTGTTTGGCATGGTTATTCTCCTCCGCCTTTTTGCTCTTCAATGATAATATCCTTTATAACCTCTTTCAAGGTATTTTTATCTATCTTATCGGCTACCTTTTGTGAAACAGTTCTTTTTTGCCATGACTTCCATGCTCTTTCCTGCATTTGATTAAATCCATCGAACATTTTCCCAAGACCCTCGCCCAAAGCACCAGCTATCTGAGATGCAAGACCTACGCTACTTTGGATATTTTCTATAATAGAACCAGGGTTACTTTCTCTCCTTCCACCACCCATATTAGATGTTATTACTGCAACCGCATTTGCTATCTGTTTTATTGTATCAAGGTTCATGGCAGGTTTTGCAGGCATAGGATTTGTTAGCACACTCTTAATAGCTTCTTGCTTTGCCTGATTTACAACTTCATCTTTTGGTTCAGATATAGTTTGCTGTCCAGCATTTTCCGAAGTACTTGCAGATGGTTGCTGAGAACCACCCATCATTTTCTGAATAACTGGAGCAAGTGCCTGAGGATTTTGTAGAAGTTGAGTAGCTGTATTTATAACATCATTTATTTTTTGTTCTTGTTCGGCAACCTTCTTTTTCTGTTCAATCAATTCATTAGTAAGGTACTCGTTTTGTTCCTTTATTTTTGCCAAAAGTGATATTGTATTATCATCAATAGAAGGTTTTGTAGGATTATCTGGCTGTTGCGTTTCTTCTTGAATAGGCTCTTCGCTTATATTTACTGCGTTGTCTATATCTTGGTTATCCAACTGATTGTTGGTTTTTTCAACTCTATATCGTTTTTTGTAGCCCTTTGCCGGCATATCTACCTCCTTCCATAAACGACTCTATATAATGGATTGCTTTTTATGGCAGGGTCAACATCATTGGTTGGTGCAGGTTCAACCGTTTTCTGAGTATCATCAGTCATCGCAGGTTCGCTTTTTGAAGGCTCAACTTCTTTATCAGAACTTTCCAGTTTGCTTTCAAGTTTCTCAAGTATCTTGTTAATTCTTTCAATAGTTTGATCATTAGGCTTTTCAACAGATTCATCAGCTTTGACTTCTGGTTTTTCATCCACAACTTTATCATCTTTCTCGATAGTCTTTTTAGCTTTGGGCTTATAAAACAAACCGTCTATTTTACTATTAAGCTGTTCAGCTATTGTCTTAACTTTTTCGTCAACAGTCTTATCAATTTTAGAGCAAGTGCCATCAAGCATACATTTAACCTGTTCCAATAAATCTTTTTTCGGTTCTTCTGACTTTACTTCAGGCTTTTTATCAGAAGGTAATTCAATTTTTGGTTCAACAATCTCTTTTGCTTTTACCTCATCAGTAACCACTGAAGGTTTTTCACTCTTGATTTTTTCAATTTCATCTTTTAATGTAGAAATCTTGCTTTGCATATCCTTTAACACAGGAGCCTCGCATACTCCATCAATTATGCATTTTTTAAGACTTTCCATTGTTACCGCAGTGCCTTTTGAAGGCTCAACGTTCTTATTTTCCGTTTTTTTAATTTCATTGTTGCTCATATCTTCTCCTTTTATTTGATTTTTTTTCATTGTGTTCAATGTTTCTTTCATACTTTCAACTTCTTTACAACTACCATCAATCTTACATTTTAACTCCTTTATCATTGCTGCAAGGTTATTAGTTTCGGTGTTATTAATTTTTGCAACAACATCATTATTGATTTTGACATTAGTAGTATCAACAGGTTTAGCTACCACATCAGGTTTAGCTGTATTTTTCTTTTTCTTCGTTGATTTTTCAAAAAACCTCTTTAGCTCTGCTAATTGCTCGTTGCTGTTTGTATCTATGACCTCCAACGATGGATAAACCTTATGATTTACCTTATTGATAAATTCTTCCCATGTTTCACTTTCCCCTTTAATCCTTCCAAGTCCTGATAAGTTTGTTAATCCTGCTTTTAACAATGCAGGATAATAATTAAGCCCTACTGCTACTCCCATGCTATCCTCCAATATAGAATACTTTTTAATTATAATGCCATTGATTTTGAAGTCAACCCTTGACAATCAATTTTAGAATCCTAAAATATATTCTATGAATACAATTGAAAAGATAAATATGAGGATAAATCACTTACGCAATCCTCTTACGAGGTCGAACAGGAAAAGTATCGTAAATAAATTCATCAATGTTGTAGGTGAAAAAGAAACCTACGATGAATATGATGCAATGAAATTCTTTGATTGGGCAGAGAAACACTATAAAGGTCAATCCATAATACTTATATACAGTATTATCAAGTGGCTGTATAACAAGATGGGCTTCAACTTCGGCGATATTGAAATGCCTGATTATGAAAATAACAATATATATGCAATACCTAACGAGGATATAAAGAAACTGATACAGGCAATCCCGTTATATTCCACATCGCTAAAGTTACTCGTAGCATTATCAACGACCTATGGTATGAGACGCATTGAAATGTCCCGTGTTAAGAAGGAAGATATAGACATAGAACACAGCAAATTCTTTGTCAGAACAGCAAAAAGTGGAGTCAGAGCACAAAGATGGATGTATATGCCCGATGAAATAAAGCCTGTAATGGAAGAATATCTTAATAAATGCGACCACATAAAACCCCCAGGAGTAGTTTCAATAAGCGCATATTTCTGGAAAGCCTGCGACATAGCAGGAGTTCCTTTAAATCTCAGCAGTCGTATCGGATGGCACTCGATAAGAAGAAGTCTCATTATAGGTTTGACAAGCAGTGGATTAAATGATAATGATATTATTCAATTTATGAGATGGAAAAGTAAAGACAATGCAAGCAGCATATTGTATCGTTACAGATCAACTCAGAATAATGACGGTATAATAGAAAATATAGATAAAAAGGTATTTGAGGTGCATCCGTTTATGAAATTTTGGCATAATAATGAAGGAACTTAGGCAGTTAATCTGCCCTGTATGCGGAAGGGCTATCTTAAATCACTATTATCAACACAGAGATAAACAACTTAAAGTATGCGATATTGAAGGCAGAGCAAAGGTAAAAAAATATAAAACCTACAAAGACCCAGACAGCGTAGTCGCTTATTATGACTATATATCACACATATATGATATGCACCGTGATTACATAGCTGTTGAAGGCGAGGGAGGCAGGGGGGGGTTATCCCTAATGTCTAAAATACGCAAAGAGGAATGGGAAGATGGTTTTGAGCTTATTAAATACGCAGTGGCAAGGGCAATTAAGTGGTGGGAAAATATGGGCTGGACAAGTTGCAGTGAAATATGCGATATTGTGGATAATTTCGATACCCTTGAAGTCCCCGTGCAAGCTCCCGAGTATTCAGGTAATTTAGGTTATTCCAAGCCTGCTGAGATATTACCACCTATTATCAAAAAACCTGGCAAGAAAACATTCAAGAAAGAAGAAAGTCAAAGACTTAGAGTACTAAGGTCTATTGAAAGACTAAAGAAACAGAGAGAACAGCAACAACAAAGGATATGGAAGGAACGGCAGGCACTGGTAAATGCAGAAGCAAAACTAAAACTTTTACAAAAAGAAGAAAAGAGAGCTAATGAAGTTCTTAAAAAGATATATGAAAACATAGCATATATAGAAAGAAAACATTTACCATATACCGGAATTGAAAAACCAGAAGAGCTTTTACTGCCTAAAAGGAAATTAGCCAAAAAAATTAAAGAAGCATCACTCAATAAAGAAGTTATGAAATTCATGCCTCCTAATATACTTAAATACTTATTCTTGCCACAAGATGAACTTGATAACGCATTAATAGGACTTCAAAAAACAATGCCCGAAAAGGAATTAAACACTATCAAAAAACTCAACAAGTTTATCAGAAAAGGCGGAACCAAAGCACTTCGATATTTATATAAAAAAGGTTATTATGATAAGAATACATTAAATCACCTATTAGAAACACTTAAAGCCGAACAAGAATCCAAATTACATAAATCATTAGTAAGACAAACAGAAGATGAAATCAAAGAAGCATATAAACAAGGACTCATTAACAAAAAAACAATGGAAATAATATTAAGAAACAGGAAAATTCGAGAAGAAGCAATTAAAAAAGCCAAAGCAAAAGAACAAGAAATAAACAAGAAAACTGGGCAAGAAGTAACAGAGATAACCTACGAAGGTGGCAAAGAAACTACTACAACAGAAAAAACACGTGAACAACAAATCGAAGAATTACTTAAAGAGAATCCTGACGAAGAGTTTATTATTGATGACGAAGAGGAATAGTATTACAACATTCTTCTTTTAGATATTTCACAATATTCTTTAGACAATTCTATCCCTATCCATTTTCTATTTAACTCTTTACAGGCTGCTAATGTAGTGCCTGATCCTGCAAATGGATCCAGCACTACATCATTTTCATTTGAGTAAAAATAAACTAAATCTTTCATTAATCCTAATGGTTTCGTTGTAGGATGACCCCACTTCTTTTTAGGAACGGTTCGGTAACTAAAACAAGCATATCCATATTTCTTTTGCTTATTTGTTTTTGGAATATTTTTGCCAAACACAAGAATAGGCTCTATTGAATACCATATATTGCTTTTCATTGCCCCAGCAAACTGACTTCCAGGTGGTTTGTTCCAAATTAAAAGCCTGTGAAATTTTTCTTTGTTGTTACTTAATATTACAGGCATCATTGAACCTGCACAAAACCATAATACTGATGTTCTTGTTACCCTATAACAAGAATCAATCCACTTGCTTATCCTACTCAAAAAATGATTCTTATCATCCCATTTTTCTTTTCTTCTTACACCGTAAGGTGGATCAGTTATCACAGTATCTACACTTTCATCATGAAATAATTTAATTACATCAAGACAATTTGCATTATATAAAATCCCATTTTCAGTTTCAAAATATCTATTTTCTTCAGGAAATCTATCCTTCCAACTATACAATTTTACATCCAACTTTCAAAACATATCGTATTACAAAATAACCAAGACAGATGGCATCTGACCTGTCGTTTGATACTATCTTTTCTTTTGCTATTTCGGAAGCCAACTCCTTGCTTAAACGCTTCAATTTAGACCTCCTTATGTTGTCGCCAAACAATTTTGACTGCCAAGTATTAGGCTTAATCATATATATATTCTTTTTGCCTATTCCAGCAAATATAGCCAAAGATTCAAGAGTGCCTGTCGATTTTATAAGATTTATAAGCGAGTTACTGTTTTTGACAAACTTATTTTCATCGTAATCAAAATACTGACCTTCTATTACAAATATATCATTCTGTTTTATCAACTCATACCAACTGCGAAGAGAATCAAGGCTATGCCTGTCATATAGCATCTGACCACTTTCTATATAATTATTATACCGATACAAAGCATAAGCTGGAAGCCTTGAAGAAGAATCCAAAGAAATCAGACGCATTTATACCTCCTCATTTACGAATAACTTTTCTATTGTTCTTTTACTGTTGTTAGTTGCGCATAACGTTGATCTGTGATTAAACTCCTTGACGCACTTAAACGGTGCATCGTAACTTGACAGATATATCTTATATTTGCTGTTTCTTATGTAAGTGTATAGATTGTCATAATCTATTCTTAATTGGTATTCATTTGTTCCTTTGTATGGTGGATCAAGGTATATTACCGTTTCAGACGGATCAGTGTTTATTTTTACATCATCATAGCTTTTATTTAGAATTAACAATTTACCATTTAAGTATTTAATTTGTTCAAGTTGATTAAGTCGTTCAAGATGCTGTAATTGCTGAAGCTGCTGAATTTTCTGAAGCTGACATAATTGTTCAAGATTCTCAAGTCTATACATCCTTTCAATCTGTTGAAGTCGATCAAAATGCTCTAATTCTGTTCTTTGCTTCAATACCTTTTTAATTTGACCTGCGATTCTTAATCTTCTGTCTTGGATTGTTTCAGGATACATTTTTTTATTTGATTCATCTATTTCTACACCAAATTTATCTTTAAACTCCTTCAGTGCTTTCTCATCCCTATTTACGATTATATCGTGTAACAATTTTTTATAGTTTTCAATATTTCTGCCGAATAGATAACTTTTTTGGTCATTGCCAAATGACCAAACAACCTTGCACAAACCGCCAAACCAGTCATCATCGTCTTTATGCTCGAAAAATGTTTTTCTATCTACCCACTGATACATTTCATCAGTAACACCGTCAGTTAACACCTTTTTAAGCAAATTAACAACACCTATATTTAGCTCATTGTAAATTACTTTTTTAATATTTGGTCTCTGAACAGCTTCAAAAGAAACTGCTCCACCACCTCCGAATAAGTCATATAAATACCTTGTATTAGGATTCTTTTTTAATATGAAATCCACTATACGCTCTGCAAGCAGCCTCTTGCTTCCCATATATGGCAAGCCTAATCTATGTAACATTTTGCCTCCTACACCAACGGTTTTTGTGTGTTTCTTAGTCTTTCGTTTGCCATCCTAACATAATCAGGATTTAGCTCTATACCAATATAATTCCTGCCTAACTCTTTTGCCACAATAGCAGTAGTGCCACTACCCATAAACGGGTCCAAAACAATGCCTGCTTTCGGACATCCTGCCTTTATACAATTTGCAGGTAATTCAGGTGGGAACACAGCAAAATGCGCTCCCTTGAATGGTTTAGTAGAGATAGACCAAGTTGTGCGTTTGTTGCGACCTACTTCTTTATAATATCTGTTTTTATCTCCGATAGCATATTGAACATTCACATCTTTACTTCTACTACCAAGCTGCCCTCCGTGTGGTTTTGACTTATTCGGTTCAAACTGTTGCTCAAAATAATATTTCCTATTCTTTGTGAAAAAGAAAATCTTCTCAAAATCTACTGTGAAGCGGTCCTTTACCGATGAGGGCATACACGATGGCTTATGCCAGATTATCTCATTTCTCAATGTATAACCTAACTCATCGGTCATCCTAATAGCAAAACGGGAAGGAATTTGAAGAAGACATTTGCTTGGCATTTTATTATTTAATGCAGTAGATTGCCCATTCCTGCCGTCTTTATATTTGGGGTCTTTATAATTGCCTTTGCTTCCCGTGCCACCATAAGTATCCCCTAAATTCACCCACACGCTTCCACCTTTCTTTAACACCCGTTTTACTTCGGCAAATATAGTAATCAGCTTATCAAGGTATTCTTTGAATGTTGGCTCTAATCCTAATTGTCCATCTATTTCGTAATCTCTTAAAGCCCAGTATGGTGGCGACGTAACAACACAGTCTATGCTATCATCGGGGAATTTTTTTAATGTTTCCAGTGTATCACCGTTTATTATTGTGTTTGTAATGCTATCAATGTTATATCTCATTTTGCCTCCTAATTTACTTTCTCAATCTAAAGTAAAATATAAGATTTTATAATTTACTTTCATGCTGCCTCCTAATTAAACCATTTGATAATTGTATCACCCTTGTATGCTTTAACCCATATAAACCAAGCATAAGCTATTGCGGATGAATCATACAAGTCAAACCTTCCGTTCTTTGCGCATTTAATCCTTGAACTTGAAACCCAAACCCTAATAGGCGGAGACTTCCTAAATAGATACCTTCTGCTTTTTCCTTCAAGAAAAGTTAGCTTTAGCAGCATTGCAATTTTATTCCCATCGGGAATTATTTTTAGGGCGTGTTCAACGAATTCCTGTGCATATTTATATGGCGGGTTTGTGATAATATCACCGTCCCAACTGTCATAATCAGCAAAGTTTTTTACTATATTGCCGAAACCTCTATCATAAATATCACTCGAAGTAACATTATATCCGTGCTTTGCCAATACCTTACTTATATGACCAAGCCCACAGGCAGGCTCTAATACTTTACTATTGAATTTTTCTAAATCCAATAACATTTCAACTGCTATCGGATCAGTAGCGTAAAAATCGTCTTTTTGTCTTTCCTTCTCGCTATGATTGCTTGCACCTATAACCGTAAATACATTGTTCATTCTGCCTCCCATCCATACCAACCAAGTGTTGCTGCAATCATCAGGCACTTATCGTAGTCGCTCTTCGCAACCTTCCTGCACTGAACGCACTCAACCTGCCTGCTATCTGATTTGCGAATATACTTGCCACAGGCAGCAAGATGCCTGTCAACCTGTTCCTTTTTGGAACGATACTTTTTGGATACTCTCTCAATTATCTCTTCTCTATGCTTCCGGTAATACAGCCTTGACCTTCTGCGACATTGCTCTTTGTGAGTTTTGAAATATTTTCTTGATTGAGCAAGATATAAAGATCTGTTGCTTATATAATATAATTTGTGTGTTTCTTTTGCGCATTTTTTACAATATGCCTGCAAACCATCTTTATTGCCTCTATGTTTGCTAAATTTTGATAGCGGCAAAATGTTGCCACATTTACTACATCTTTTTGTTTTCATTTACACTTCCTTACTTTTTCAAAGCATATTGTGTAATAATATCCACAGGCAAAATATATCGTAAAGTAGATTTATTTGCGCCATCCCACACGGCATAAAACATATTATATCTCTTGCTTCTAATTCCAGTCAGGCAATTGTTAGGGTCTTTTAATACAGATGTATCTAACTCTGATTTATCAAAGTGTTCCTCATCATAGCCATCATCCCACCAAAACTCTATGCACTTATTTACTCCTACATAGATAAAGGTATTATCCTTTGTTTCATAAACTCCGCCTATTTTTAATATCATTTATACCTCCTATATATTCTAAATTCTCCGAATTTGCTTGAAATTAGCCCCGCTGTTGCGTTCTAAAGGGGTCAGAGGTTCTGATACCCCTAACCCCCAAATAAGCCGTCAGAGAAGAGCCTCTATCGCCTCGTGTAGGTGCATTTCCGATATTGAGCCAGCCAGCATACTCATTACTTTGCCTTTCTTAAAAAACAGAATTGTCGGCAAGGCTAACACATTATATCGTGCTGCAACATCGGCATATTTGTCAACATCTATTTCGTAAATATAGATACCGTTGACTTGTTGCATCCGGTTGATTGTTTGTTTGAGCCGGACACAGGCAGGGCAATGTTTAAGACTGCTGAATACTACTACAAACTTGTCGTCTGCGATGAGTTCGGGGTTATGTGCCTCAATGATTTTCATAAATCCTCCTTATTAATTGTGTATAGTCCACCGATAATAACTATCAGATACATAGTTGTTATTACAATTAATACATCAATTAACATTAACATCTTTATTTTAAGTGATACATAATAAAGTGAACTGTTGCTATTAAACCACCTATTACAACAAACAATAACACTATATTTTGTTCTGACATCTTTCCTCCTTTAGTGTTTCAATCCACACAGAAACATTATTTGCATGTATTTCAGACATACCCGAGTCGTCACGAACAGGGATACAAATTCCTTCTGGTTTGCCATCCTTTGCTTCAAAAACCAAGCACCCTCTTGTTTTTACACGATGTAAGTCAAAATCGTTAAAATGGCAGTTTTTACAAGTGCGGGCTTTCCTGGGATAAAATATCCTATTACCAGACTGAACGCCACGTCCTGATTTATACATCTCTTTCAGCAGTAATGCTGGTTTCTTTCTATATTTCATCTTTCCTCCTTATTTAATCCAATGAGTTCGTGAAAATAAAGAACATTGCTGCAACAAATGCTGCCATAATGGCTAAATATACTGCATCCATTTATCTTTCCTCCTTATATTTTTCTGCATAATACTGCTCTTTCCAATCCTGCTCGTGATAAGCAAGATATTCCTCATACTTCTCCCAAGCATAGTCCCTGTCTGCTTGGGTTTCAGCTTTACCTGCTTCAATTAGAACATCGGTTAGTGTCATTTTGCCTCCTTACAATAGTTTGTTTTTATAAAGATAAAATCCTAACTTACCGGCTCTTTCAGCCCAACCCCTATAAAATTTCCGCTTGTCCCGTAACTCCATCTGATAAACAATTCGATTGTAAATATAAACATTAACCAAGCTTTCCATTAATGACGCCCGCCTGATTAACTCTATTGCAGAAATCGTTTGCATACCTATAACATTGTCAACAGTAATCATATTTATTTTGTCTTCTACGACAAAATTTATTGACCTTTGTAATAGATTAATAGCCTTGCCTGACATAAAGGTTGTATCGAATACAGCTATTCCCAAACCAATAGGCATTTCATCACACTTGTATTGCTTCCAATACTGCTCATAGAAAGCGTCTATAGCATTATGAATTTCAGTAGTGTCAAGAGCTTTTATCAAATCGAACGGACTGACAATGGCTTTTTTAATCTCATCAACAAGCTTCCATCCCTCCCACTGTGGATGATACCGCCTTGATATACCTGCAACAGTTTCACCGCCAACATCTTGGGGGTCATTGACATAGCCGACAGGATTCTTATCAGTGCAGCCTTCCTGCGATAAAGTAAATTCAAACTTGTTTTTCATTATTCATCCTCCACATCATAATAAGGTGTTTCCAACACCTCCACTTTTTCACTCAATACTATTTGCTCGATAGCTTCCATTTGCTCTTTTGACAATATCAACCTATATCCCTTGATATTGCCTTTTCTATCATCGATGTTCGCAAATACGCAATAACTATGTATGTCATAAATTGCGGTCATTTTTCCTCCTTCTCTAAATCCTTGTTACTTAACAGATCATCCAATATATCATCAACTTCTTCAGCCTCTTTGATAAACTTTTTCAAACCTATTCTGTAATCATCAGGGAATGCGCGCTCAAACACCACGGCACCATCAACATCCCTTATCCAATCCTGTTTAGATGCATCCAATTCTTCTCTATAAACACTCTCTAACACCTTGTGCTTATCCACCTTATCATTCATCGTTCCTCCTTAATATATATCATTATGTCCTATAATTCCTACACTTTCCCTTGCCCTTGTAACAGCCACATAGGCAACCCTAATCTCATCATCCATAGCATCCTCATACAGTATTGCCTTTCTAATATTGGATGATAACCTTGAATCTATCCATACATGGTCAGCCTCCCCTCCTTTTACACTGTGTATAGTCCCAACTATTACTTTTGGTTTCCTCTCAATGTCAAACGGATTAGTTTTCAGTTTATGCTTTAGCAAAGATACCGACTTACCCTTGCCAAAGTTAAAGTATTGCACTAAATCTCCTTCCATATCTATGAAATCAGGATTAAAACCTAAGTTTTTCAAATCTTTTGGATAATACATCCTTGTATCACCATCTGGCATAGACATAATTTTTGACTTGGTACCACGCTTTGAAAAGCATTTACCGGCAATACAAAATTTAACCAACTGCTTGATCTCATCAATGCTTATACATGTAGCCGATATTTTAAGGTATATCTTTATAGCCTTTGCAATTTCCTGATCAAAAGGATTCCAAGAAAGCTCTGACGGTCTATAAGGATTATAAAAAGGCACATTATTCTCAACCAAATAATTAACCCACTCTCTTGCTTGATACTGACATCGAGTAAGTATCATGTGTGTCCCATTCATTTTCAAATTATCAGACAAATCGTTATCGCAATCAAGAATAACATCTCCCCCATCAACACGAGGATTGAACTTTACCATCTCTTTAACATGAGACTTATCAAGAATAGTATTGGAATAATCAAGTATATTGCTTGGCAGTCTGTAAGATTTATCAAGAACTACCCTTTTATCATAATCCATATTCATAAATACATCAGGAGTAGCCCCAGCAAACTTAAATATAGCTTGATTTGAATCCCCAGACATAACTACACTATCACACTGACTATACCAAGATTGCAATAGTCTCATTTGCAAAGCAGTCATATCCTGAGCCTCATCAACAAATAAAACTTTCATAGAATCTATGCTCAAATTACGCATTATGGTGTTCTCTATCATACCTGCATAATCAACAAGATAGTTTTCCTCCAAAAACCGTTTCCACGCAACATAAAAGCTCTTGGTTTCGTAATCCCACAACTCAACAGGTATTAACCTGTTACGATATATGTTCATTTTTGTAAACAACTTATTATTCTTGTTAATATCTGATTTTTCATTTTCATCGTTATCTTCAGATAATGAATTATTTATATCAAATGCAAACGAAGGATATTCCTCGTTGAATTGCTTTATATACTTACTCTGCTCAGCAAATTTATCATCATTCAACCCAAGAAGTCTGTAGCATATTGAATGAAGTGTCTTAACATAAGGAAGTTTTACCCCCAGATTTTTTTCTATCCTCGATGATATTTCCTCAACTGCTGCATTGGTATATGAAATAACAACTATCTCATAAGGATCATACTTCTCAATCGCTCGTTCGATCTGACGAGATAGATAAAAGCTCTTCCCAGTTCCTGGAGCGCCGACTACCTTAACTATAGCCATAGGTTAAAGAGGGGTTTGCACCCCTCTACTCCTCAGCTTCTGTTTCGATTGACTGACCTCGCATTACAGGCAACCAACCATTCCTTATGCCCTTAACGAACTTATAAGACTGTTCATCTTCGAACACATTATTAACATGATAGATAATTTTAGAATATCCAATACCATCCTTATTTTTAGTAGCTTCAAGAGAAAAACCAACTACAACCTGAAGTCTTGATATGCCCTTACTTAGAATATTAGAAGAAATAAACATATCTATATCCTTAATATTAGCGGGAGAAATAGCTAACTTATGAGGAAGCAACTCATTTTTCAATAGGATATAAAGGTTCTTTCTATTTTGGCAAGCCTTGCCTCTTCCACCGTTAATATCTGATCCGTAAACATTCTGTGGGCATTTAGCACATTTAGGAGCCTGAATTTCCTCACTTAACGGATCTGGGCGAATACCATCCTTGCTAAAACAGGTAGGCGGAACACCGGCACCGCTTGAAAATGCTGTTTTCCAATATATGTTATACCTGCTAATATCAAGTATAACGCCTTCAAAACTATCCCTTTTTGAACCATCGGGAAATTTGAAAACTTGAGCTTGAGAAATAATTTGTATAGTAGGTAGTATAACATCTACTCCATCAGCCTCGTCGGTTATATCAAAAGTCTTTGTTAAACCAAGATACTCAACTATGCTCTTGTTTTTCTCAACCACTGCCAATTTTTCTTTCGCCATAATTAACTCCTTTTGGATTTTATTATTACCCTTTTTTTCAGGGTAAGGTTGAATAAAGAATCAGGTATAGCAACATTGCTTCCATCCTCTTCCATCTTTTCTT
>Ga0256829_1000959_pt1 | contig 25184 bp, 25 predicted proteins | sample 131447metaG_FD_185979 | JGI IMG/M metagenome (GOLD analysis project Ga0256829, IMG submission 185979) | Hydrothermal vent microbial communities from Lau Basin, Pacific Ocean - 131-447 | ecosystem: Environmental > Aquatic > Marine > Hydrothermal vents | place: Pacific Ocean: Lau Basin | collected...
TTTTGCCAAAGGGTTATAATTTACCTATTAAAAATTATAAGTTTTCTATTTATAGAGAAATTGTAGATTCTTGTGAAAATCTTTCAAAATTAGCACCAAAAAAAAAGCCTGTTAGACTTCTTTTTTGGTCAGGAGATTGCGACCCTCCTAGTAAAGCATTAAAAATAGCTTATGAAAATGGAATTTTAAATATGAACGGAGGAGATACCACTATCAGAAAATATCATAATTTTTTATCCAATATTGCACCGGCTGGAATAAAAAAGGGAAATTATTATCAAATTTATGACGGAGAACAAGATGAATTTATTTATACAGATGGATTTACGAAAAATTTTTGGGGATATAGAAATGTAATTGAGACGTTTAAATTAACAGATAAACCTAGAAGATTTAAGCCTATTGATGTCTATTTTCATTTTTATATAGGGACAAAATTAGCAAGTTTAGATTCTTTGAAATATGTGCTTAATTGGTGTTTAAAACAAGATATTATTCCTTTTAAGGTTAGCGATTATATAAAAAAAGTTTTGGATTTTTATTCTACTACAATAGCAAAAAAAGGAGATTTCTGGATTGTGAAAACTAATGGAAATTTAAGAACTCTAAGAGTTAAAAAGAGTTTTGGCTATCCAGATTTAAAAACTTCAAAAGGAGTTGTCGGATGGTGGGATTATAATAATGATAGATATTTAAGTTTAGATGGAAGCGGATATTACAAAATAAGATTTACTAATAATAAGAATGTATGTAGATTAATTCAGAGTAATGCAAGAATAATTTCAACTAATCCTTTTAAATTAAAAGCACTTTTGCAAAAAGTTAAAATAAGAATTTCAAAAGAGTGTAAAATTAAAACCAGATATAGATTCAAAAGAGTTGGTAAATGGATTGTCTTTAATAAAGATGAGGTGATTTTTGAGCTCAAATAAATATAATTTTAACCATCAAAGCGATAAATTTAAAGAAAGAGAGTTAATTAATAATTATGAATTAGGAGGAATTATTATTATTTTTTTGATTGTTTTAGCTGTTTTATTTCCAAAAGCTAGATTAAAAGAGTATATTTTAGCAGAAAAAAGTAATTATACCTTAGCTAAATCATATTTAGAAGCCTTAGTTAAAGCGTATCCTAAACATAGTGATTTTATAAGATATTTAATAGAGTTTGATTTGAAGTTATATGATATAAAAGATGCTTATAATATAATTTCAGAATACAAAAATAGATTTCACGATACTCATTTTAAAATGCTTAGTTATAAGATAATAAAAGAGTTATATTTTAATACGAAAAAAAACAAGTATAAAAAAGAAGCAAAAGATATTTTAAAAAGCTTATTAAATAAAAAGCCTTTGTTTGTATTAAAAGAGGCAAAAGCATTTAATTTTTTGGATTTAGAATTTTTAGCTTATAAAAAATTAAATATTATTGATAATGATTTTTTGAACTTAGCTTTATATTTTAAAGATTATGAGCTAGCTGAAAAAATTATTAATCAATTATATGACAAAAGTTATAATATAAATTATTTAATAAAAAAAGCTCAAATTGAAGAAGTTTTAAAAAAATATAATAAAGCTAGCAAATTATATCTTTTTATTTATAAAAAAACAGGAAATATAAAATATTTTAAAAAAGCTTTTTATATTTTAGTTTGGAATCAAAAATATAAAGAAGCCACTAAATTAGCAAAAAGATATGAAAAATTGTTTTTAGCTAAAAACAATTTTGATATCTTAAAAGAGTTTTTAGAATATTATTTAGCTATAAGAGATTTAAAATCTGCTAGAAACTTATCTTTGAAAATTAAAAAGAAGCTTAAAATATGAAAAAATTGATTATTTTTTTAGGTGTTTTTTTATTTGGATTTTTTGATGATAAACTTTATGATTTAATGTATAAAAGTTTTATTTATAATAAAGATTTGAAAAATGCTTATGATGTAGCTGTTAAAGCTTTAAGATATGAAAAAAATTCTATTAAATGGAGAAGAAGGGTGGCTGATACATCATTATGGCTTGGTAAAAGTATGTTGGCTTATAAAAATTATATGTATCTTTATAAAAAAACAAAAGATAAAAGAATAGAGAATATTTTACTTTTGTTTCCTTTTAAATTTAAAGAGCTAATAAAATTGAAAATTAAAAAATATACAAGTGAATTTAAAGAAGGGAATTTCGCTCATACGATTGATTTAGCAAATATCTATTATTCTTTAGGATATGTTAAAAAGGCTGAGAATATTTTAAAAGAGGCTTATGAAAAAACTAAATATAAAAAATTTTTTGATATGTATATTAAATATGCTTTAATGGCAGAAGATATGGATGTGTTAAAAGAAAATTTAAATAAATTAAAAAAAGACAATCTAAAGCAAAAAATAGAAATAGCTTATATATTAATTAATGATAATGATTTTAAGGATGCATATGAACTTTTAGTTTATGTTAGAGAAATTCCTAAAAATAAAGAATATTATAAGCTTTTAGTTTATGTAACTTATCAACTTAGAAAATTTGATAAGTTACTAAGACTTTTAAATTATATGTATAAAAATAATTTAATGGATAAATCCTCTTTTTCTCTTCTTTTGAGTTATTATTATTCTGTTAAGGATTATAAAAAATTAGAATATTTATTAAAAGATGCTATTAATAAGTTTCATTATAATGTGTATAAAGATTATATTGATGTCTTAATATCTAATGAAAATTATAAAAAGGCTCTTGAATTTTTACAAAGATATAAAAATAAATTTAGCATTAAAGATTATTTCAAATTAAAAGCTTATTTATATGCTAAACTTAAAAAATATAATCTTGCGGCAAAATTTTATGAAAAATTATTAAAATTTAATTTAGATAAAAATGATTTAAATGAAATTTTATGGTTTAGTATTGATACTAAGGATTACTCTTTGTTTAAGAAAATAAAAGAGAAAATAAAAGACCATTGTACCCTAGCCTTAGCATATCTCAGTTTTTACAAAGTTGACATGGCTTATTATGAGATGTTAAAAGTAAAATTGAATTCCTTAGATAAATATTTAACTTTTATAAATATTTTAGAAATTAAGGGTAAAAACAGCTATAAATATCGTTTAGAGGCATTTAAATTAGCAAATAAAATGTTGCAAAAGAATCCTTTTTTAATAAGAAAAAGAGAATTTTTGAAAAATTATATCAATTTATCTTTTTATTTTTTATTACCAAATGAAATAAAAAAATTATTTAAAATAGCTGAAAAAATATTACCTAAGCAAGAGTTTATGGAGCTTAAAATTTCTTATTATTTTAAATTAAAAGAATATGATAAACTTTTTTATATTAAACATTATAAAAGAGAGTTTTAATGAAATTTTTATTACTTTTTATTTTATTAGTTAATTTATTTGCAAATAATAAAATAAAAATTATTACATTAGAAAAAAAAGAGGTTAAAAATATATTTTCTTTGCTTCCATTAGATAAAAATGAAACTAAAAGAAAAAAAATAAAAATTTCTAAAAATGGTTTTAAATTTCCTTTTTACGTGTCTTTTTCTTTAGATTTATTAAAAACTAATAAAGAAGAAATGAGTTATTTAATTAAAAAATATAATAAAAAGTTGCCATTTAGAGATAAATTAGAAGGTTTAATTAAATTAAAAAGGATAAGTGAAGCTAAAAAAGTAGCTTTTGAGAATCTTAAAAAATCAAACGAGCCTTTTACTTATAAACAGATTAGAGATTTTTATATGAATTATGCTAATAGACTTAAAATTGAAAATAGTTTTGTTTCTTCAAAAAATATCTCTTATTTTAAGAATAAAAATTCAATAAAAAATTATTGTTTTAGAGGATATTATTTATATTTAAAAAACGAAAATTATCTAAACAATAAATATTCTAATATTTATATTTTCAAAGTAGGAGTTAAGGAATTATTAAATAAAGGATATAATTATTTTGAAGTAGGAGAGAGAAATTTAAAATTACTATTTTTATTTAAAAATTATAACTATTATCATAAGTTTGAGTTTAATTCTTACGTAGGAAGAGATAAAGCGGATGAAAGCGAATATCTTTTATTTAATACCACTAAAAATTACATAAAAGAAGATATACTTTATCATTTTACAAATAGAAATTTTTTAAATGTAAATTTTTCTTTTAATTCTTATAATAATAAAGAGAGTTTTTTAGGTAATGGATTTTTAATGAATTTAAAATATATTCAAAAACTAAGAGTTACTTATCCTGATTTTTCTTATTATATTTTTAGCAATTTTAATCATTTTACAAAAAATATTAATCTTCCTAAAAGTTCTTGTGAAGTTGGAGTAGGTGGATTTTTTGGCTTAAATCAAAAAGAGATTTATCATCATACAATAAAACCTTTTGTTGATACTTCATTGACTTATAATTGTAAATTTGGAAGCAGTGTTAATTTTTTAGCAGGTGTAAGTGGGAGAGTTTTTAGAAGTGATAATTTATCATTTAGTATAAATGATTCTAAATCTTTAAATGGGAATAATATTTTTGAATATAAATTAAATTATATTTATTGGTTTTAATTTGATAAAATTTCACTAAAAAAAGGAATTTAATGAAAGTTGGAATTGTCGGACTTCCTAATGTTGGAAAATCTACTACATTTAATGCACTTACAAAAACTCAAAATGCGAATGCTCAGAATTTTCCGTTTTGTACTATTGAACCAAATAGTGCAATTGTGCCGGTACCTGATAAAAGAATAGATGAATTAGCCAAAATTGTAAATCCTGATAGGATTCAATATTCAACTATTGAATTTGTGGATATTGCAGGACTTGTAAAAGGTGCTAGTAAAGGCGAAGGGCTTGGAAATCAGTTCTTGGCAAATATTAGGGAAACTGACTTAATTTTGCATATGGTTAGATGTTTTGATGATATGAATGTAATTCATGTTGAAAATTCAGTTGACCCGATTAGAGATGTTGAAATTATTGAACAAGAACTTTTATATGCAGATATTCAACAGCTTGAAAAGAGAATAGAAAGACTTAAAAAACAGGCAAGAAACAATAAAGGTGCAAAAGCCCAGCTTGAAGTTGCTGAGAGACTTTATGAATTTTTACTTGAAGGTGAGCCGGTAAGCAGTTTTAAAGATGACAGCGATGCATTTGATACTTTAAAAAAAGAGATGAGCTTTTTAACAGATAAAGAAATTATGTATGCGGCAAATGTAGATGAAGAGGGATTGAGCGAAGATAATGAGTATGTAAAAGCCCTTAAAGAGTATGCGGCTTCAAAAAATAGAGAAGTTATTAAACTTTGTGCTAAATTTGAAGAAGATATGATAGATATGAGTGAAGAGGAGAAAAGAGAATTTTTAGCAGACCTTGGAGCTGAAGAAAGTGGATTAGAGCAAATTATTAGAAAAGCTTTTGCTAAACTCGATTTGATCAACTATTTTACAGCCGGAAAAGTGGAAGTTAGAAGCTGGACTATTAAAAATGGTTGGACTGCACCAAAAGCTGCAGGTGTAATTCATGGAGATTTTGAAAAAGGATTTATTAGAGCCGAGGTAATTAGCTATGAAGACTTCGTAAAATACGGAGGAGAACAAGGTGCAAAAGAGGCTGGAAAAATGAGACTTGAAGGTAAAGAGTATGTGGTTCAAAATGGTGATGTTATGCATTTTAGGTTTAATGTGTAATGTTTTGCCCGCTTGATTGTTGGGATAGTTGTAATTTAGAACTTAAAAATAGTAAATTTAAAGGGGATGGTTTTTCTCCTTATCTTTGCTGGAAACTGAATAATTATTTTAAATTTCCACGAGAAACTAGTTCTAAAATTAATAGTGATAATATTATGTTAAATGAAGAATTAAAAAAATTAGCAGAAATTTTAAAAAAAGCCGATCCTAAAAGAATTCTTTTTATAAAGGGTTCTGGAAATATGGGTCTTATGCAAAATATAACTAAACTCTTTTTTGAAAAATACGGAGCTACTTTTGCTGTGGGTTCTACCTGTGACGGAATAGGGGAGATGGGTATTATTAAAGGGCGTGGAAAATCCTTAATATTTCCAACCTGGATTATAAAAAATGCTAAAAATGTAATTATCTGGGGGAGAAATCCGTATGTTACAAATATTCATCTGCTTGATTTAATAAGAAATAAATCTGTTTTAACAATAGATGCAATAAAAACTAAAACGGCTAAAAATTCTCATTTTCTTCAGGTAAAGCCAAACAGTGACTATTTTTTAGCACTTCTTTTAAGTAAATTGGTATTTGAAAAAAATTTAGTTAAAAGAAGTGATGGTATAGGATTTGATAAATTTAAACAAATAGTTGATAGTTATTCAGAAAATGAACTTATTGAAAAGTGTGGAGTAAATTTAGAAAAAGCGGAATTTTTACTTCAAAAACTTCTCGAAGGAGCGGTAATTTTAGAAGGTCTTGGAGTGGCTAAGTGCAAGGAGTGTTGGAAAACAGCTTGGGCTATTGACTCTTTGGGTTATATGTTGGATTTATTTGGAAAAAAAGACATGGGAGTTGCATTTCTTGGAAGCAGCACATTTGGACTTAATAATCCTTTTAAAATAGAGCATAAAAATAAAGTGCCGCTTTTTGATGTCAATCTTGATGATTATGATGTTGTTTTCATTCAAGGCGCAAATCCTCTTATAAGCTTTGTAAATAGACAGCAGTGGGAGAAATTAAAAGAAAAAATGACTGTTGTTTTTGGAAAATATTATGACGAAACGGCTAAGATTGCAAAATTATTTATTCCAACAAAAGATTTTTATGAAAAAAAAGATATTAGGGGAAGTTATTTTCACGAATTTGTTTTAAAAAATGAAAAGTGTAAAGTGAAAAATGAAGAATGTATAAGCGAATATGAGCTTACAAAATTTTTGTTTGATGAGTTTGAATTTAACGGATTAAAAAGTGAAGATGAATATTTGGATGAATTAGCTAAAAATGTAGAGTGGATTGATGATGAGTTTGGAATTAATCCCGCTGTTAATAAAATTCCCTATAAAAACGGCTTTTTTACTGAAGATAAAAAGTTTTATTTTCTAAACGAAAATTTTAAATATACTAAAAAAGAGTTTGAAATAGTAACGGCAAAAGAAGCAAAAGCTCTTAATTCGCAGTTTCAAAGAGATGAAAATATTTATATAAATTCAAAGAGTAAAAATATTATGTTAAATTGGATTAAAAAAAATATCGGAATAAACAGAGTAAAGTTTAGCGAAGATATACCTGCTAATATAATTTTTGCTAAAGGTGGAAGAATAATAAATAATTTTTTAAAATCAAAAGGTAAAAATGCTTATTATGAATGGATAGAAAATGAAAATATCTAAAAATTCAAAATGTCCTTGTGGAAGTGGAAAAAAGTATAAAGAATGCTGTTTTAAATTTCATAAAGGAAGTAATCCTAAAAATGCCTTAGAGCTTATGAAAAGTAGATATTCAGCATATGCAGTAGGGGAAGTTAATTATATAATCAAAACAACCCATAAAAATTCGCCACATTTTGAAGAAAATAGACAAGAGTGGATAAATTCAATTAAAGAATTTTCAAAAAGTGAATTTAAAAAGCTTGAAGTTATTGAATTTATAGAAGGAAATAAAGAATCTTTTGTTGAATTTAGGGCATATATAGATGATTATGTAATGAAAGAAAAAAGCCTCTTTTTAAAAGAGGATAAATGGTATTATGTAAAAGGTGTTTAAAATCCTTTCCAATTTGCTTTTTCAAGTGCTAAAAATTTTTCTTTCTCTTCTTCATTCATAAGTCTTTCATCATAAACAAAATCCAAATTAAAAGGTTTAAGTGTATTATTAAGAGAATTGACAATAAATTGTTTTATTTGAGGCGGAACTAAATCAAACGGCCATACTATGGTTGCTTTTACTTTTCCTTCTTCAATATCAATATCCTGTAAAATTCCAAGTGTTGTAAGTGAAGCATTGATAGCCGGATGTTGAACACTCTCTATTGCTTCTATAATTTTTGCATAATCCATAATTACTCCTTTAATTTAAATCTTAGTTTTATTGCTGTTGCCAGGGAATTTATGTCTACATTTTCAAAATGGACACCTGTTGGAATTCCCTGGGCTATTTGTGAAAATTTTACATTCATCTCTTTTAATCTTTCTTCTAATAAAAGAATTTTTGCTTCATTCTCAATACTTGGAGGAAAAGCAAAAATAACTTCTTTTATTCCATATGTTTTTATCAAATTTTTGAGCTTTTGTAAATGTTCCTCATCAAGACATGATAAAACGAAATAATATCCGTTGTAACTTCCGCTTTCTTCAATAATTAAAATATCTTTTGGATTTTCTACAATAGCTAAGGTTTTTTCCCTTAAATTATTATCACATATATTGCATATTTCATGTTCGCTGAAATTTCCGCAAATTTTACATTCTTCTATATTTGAAATTACATTTTCAAGTGCGTTTACAAGTTTTAGTGCTTTGAATTTGTCTTTTGCAAGAGATAAAGCAAGTCTTGTGGCACTTTTTTTTCCTATACTTGGAAGCTCTTCTAAAACTTCTATTAAATGATTTAAGGATTTTAAATCTTTCATTTTTCTCCTAATTTAGATAAAATATTTGAAATTATATCAAAGGTAATGAATGTGTGAATGCAAAAACAGATTAAATGAGTTTGAAAAGTATATTATTTGTGAAAAAGGAACGGAAAAGCCGTTTGAAAATGAGTATTGGGATAATAAAGAAAGCGGAATTTACAAATGCAGATGTTGTAATAAAGAGCTTTTTAGCAGTGAACATAAGTTTGAAAGTGGCACAGGCTGGCCCAGCTTTTATATTTCTATAGGAGAAATTATTGAAAATCCTGATTTTAGAGGAGGTAATAAAAGAGTTGAAGTTATGTGTGCAAACTGTAAGGCGCATCTTGGACATATTTTTGGAGATGGACCTATGCCTACTGGTCTTAGATATTGTATAAATTCGGCAAGTTTAATATTTGAAAATAAATATTAAGAGTAAGATTATTATGTTAAGTTTTATAAAAATAAATAAACTCAAAACAAAATCTTATCATTTAAATTTATTTTAAATAAAAAATAATGAAAATTTAATGAGGTGTTAAATGAAATTTGAAGTAAAAAATATAAATGACTTAAAATCTATAATAGAGTGTATAAAAAAAAGTAATAAAAAGATAATTCTTTTAAACGGAACGCTTGGAAGCGGTAAAACTACTTTAGTTCAAGAATTTGTAAAATCATTTGGAGTTAATGAAACCGTAACTTCACCGACTTTTGCTATTCAAAATAATTATGGAGAGATATATCATTATGATGTTTATCAGAAAAAAGATGAATTTATTTCTCTTGGTATGATAGAAGAATTTGAAAAAGAAGGTTTCCATCTTATAGAATGGGGTGAAGAAATAGAGGATGTTTTAAAAAATTTCGGATTTGATTATCTTACTATAAATATAAGTTTAAAAGGTGATAAAAGGGAGATTGAATGTCTGAATTGATTGCAAAAAATCTTAGAAAATCTTTCAAAAAAACAGAAATTATAAAAGGTGTAAGTATAAGTGCAAAAACAGGTGAAGTAGTAGGGGTTTTAGGACCAAACGGGGCTGGTAAAACCACTACTTTTTATCTTATATGCGGACTTTTAACACCTGATGAGGGGGAGGTTAAGCTTGAAAATGAAAATATTACAAAATTTCCTCTTCATAAAAAAGCTAGATTAGGAATAGGATATTTACCGCAAGAAAGTTCAATTTTTAGAGATTTGAGTGTGGAAGATAATCTTTTTATAGTTGCCCAGCAGTATTATAATAAAGAAACACAAAAAGAGATTGTAGAAGAATTGCTTGAAAAGTTTAATATTGAGCCTATCAGAAAAAGAAAAGGTATTAATCTAAGCGGTGGTGAAAGAAGAAGGGTTGAGATAGCAAGAGCTTTAGTGCCTAAGCCTAAATTTTTGTTTTTGGATGAGCCTTTTGCGGGGGTTGATCCTGTGAATGTAAATGATATAAAAGAGCTTATTACAATTCTTTCAAAACATAATATAGGAGTAATAATAACAGACCATAATGTCCGTGAAACTCTTTCCATATGCAACAGGGCGTATGTCCTAAAATCAGGAGAAATTTTAACCCAGGGGAATGCTGAGCATATTGTAACTAATCCGGAAGTTAGAAAATATTATTTAGGAGAAGATTTTAGATTATGAGATTAAAAACAAAAATTACTAATAAAATCTCTACAAAACTTATTAGCTTTTTACCTATTTTAAAATCAAGCGTTGATGAACTTTATGAAGAAATAAAAGAAATATCAAAAGAAAATCCGTTTATAGAAGTAAAAAATAAAAAATTTATAACTGTTAGTAATTTAAAAAATACAATCACAGAGAAAATAGAAGTTTTAACTATATCTAAGAAAACTTTATATGAAGATTTGATAGAACAGATTGAAAATTCAAATCTTTTTCCAACACAAAAATCAAAACTCATTGCTTATGAAATTTTAAACGATATTTCAAGAGAAGGATTTTTTGAAGGAGATGAAAAACAAATAGCCAAAAGATTAAAAATTAACGAAGAAAAAGTAAAAAAAATAAGGGAAAGATTTATATATTTAAATCCTTCCGGAATAGGGGCTAAGGATATTAAAGAATGTATGTTTTTTCAGCTTTTTAATTTACAAATTTCACCTGAAGTATTTAATCTTGCAAAGAGTATAATTGATGATTTGGAAAATATACATAAATATAATGATTCAAAATATTATAAAAGTGCTGTTAAGATTATAAAACAGCTTAAAGTAACCCCTGCTATGGAATATGTAAATTCTGAAGAGATAATCCCTGAAATTATTATTTTAAATATTAACGGAAATTTGGAAATTAGATTAAATGATGAGCATTATCCGGAAATAATTATTAAAGATTGTGATTTAACAGATGAATTTTGTAAAAATAAAACAAAAGAAGCAAGAAATTTAGTTGATGCTTTAGAGCTTAGAAAATCTACCCTTAAAAAAATTGCTTTGATGATTGTGGAATTTCAGTACGAATTTTTTATGGACGGGGTTATTAAACCTATGAAAATCAAAGATTTAGCCGATGAACTTGAATATGCACCTTCTACAATAAGCAGAGCCATTTCAAATAAATATCTTTTATGTAATAAGGGAATAATACCTCTTAAAAGTTTTTTTTCAACAGCTCTTGATGAAGATGTCTCATCAGCTCAGATAAAAGAAGAAATTAAAATTATTATTCAAAATGAAGACAAAAAAAGACCTTTAAGCGATGATAAAATTACAAAAATAATCAATGAAAAATATAATCTTAAACTGGTAAGAAGGACTATTTCAAAATACAGGGACACCCTTGAAATTCCAACCAGCAGGGAAAGAAAAAAAATATACAAGGTAAATGAATGAAAGTAGCTATTATAGGCGGAAGCGGTTTTATAGGCTCATATTTACAAAAAGAATTTAAAAATCCTTTAATTATAAATTCAAAAAATATTGATGAACTTTATAAAATAAAAGATATGGATATTGTTATAAATCTTGCGGGTGCTACGATTCTTAAAAGATGGAGTGAAAAATATAAAAAAATTCTTTATTTTTCAAGAATAGGAACAACAAAAGAAATTGTAAAAATCATTAATGATTCTAATGTTAAATATTTTATTTCAACATCCGCTATAGGGATTTATCCTGATGGATGTATATGTGATGAAGAGAGTAAATTAGCAGATAATTTTTTGGCAAATCTGGCTAAAGAGTGGGAACAAGAAGCTTTGAAATGCAATAAGCCTACTTCCATTTTAAGACTTTCTGTTGTGCTTGGAAATGGCGGGGCACTTAGGCAGACGATATTGCCTTTTAAATACGGGTTTGGAGCTACTATCGGAAGAGGCTGTAATTATATGAGTTTTATTGATATAAGAGATTTAATTAGAATTTATAAATTTTTAATAGATAAAAAGCTATCCGGGGTATTTAATACCTCAACCCCTTATCCTGCAACAAATTATGAGTTTAGTCTAAACTTGGCAAAAATCTTTCATAAAAAGGTTCCTTTTATAATTCCTCCATTTTTCTTTAAGATTCTTTATGGAGAAGGTGCTGAGGTTTTGCTTTCATCACAAAGAGTATATCCTAAAAAGCTTATTGAAAAAGGTTTTGAATTTAAATATCCCACCATTGAAGAGTCTTTAAATACCATAAAAGAAATTTTGTAAAGTAGTGAGTTTGAGTATATCTGGTGCGGCGGGGGGGACTCGAACCCCCATGGGCTAACGCCCACAAGGCCCTCAACCTTGCGTGTCTACCAATTCCACCACCGCCGCGTGGATGAAAATTATATCAAAAAAAACTATAAAAATAAATAATAATTACTATTTTTCTTAATTATTAAAAAGAAAAATTGTAAAAATAGTTAATTATAAAATAGTGCCAGAGTAAAAATAATAAAATAAAAGAAAAAAAGGATAAAGAATTATCCTAAAAATGGGTTAGCGTAAAGAGCGATTAGTGCAAGAACTAATGCATAAATAACTTGTGCTTCAATCATTGCTAGTGCAATGAACATTGTCCCCATAAGTTTACCACCCATACCAGGGTTTCTAGCAGTACCAGCGATAGTTGCCGCAGAAGCATGCCCCATTCCGATTGCACCACCAAGTGCTGCTAAACCAAGACCTACAACAGCTGCTACTACGCTGTAAGCTTTAATCATACTATCACCGTCACCTGCGAATGCGAATGCTGCAAATACAGCCATTAATGCTACGATTTTTTTCATTGTATCTCCTCGAATATTTTATTACGCTATGTCCGTTCGGCTTGCGTATCCCTACTTAACACATAACGCACTGAAATTATACATAATTAATTTAATTTTAACAATAGTTTTTTAAGAAATTTTTTATTCTTTTCACGGCAATTTTAAGTTCGTTAATATTTTTTGTATAAGATATTCTTATATAATTTGAATAATTTCCAAAATCAATTCTCGGAGTTACGGCAACTTTTGCTTCATAAAGTAATTTTTTTGCAAATTTAAGTGAATTATTTGAATATCGGCTTATATCGCACCACAGATAAAATGCACCTTCAGGGTTTGTAATATCAAAAATATCTTTTAATTCTTCATATAAAAACTCTTTTCTTTTTTGAAATTCTTTTTTTGTTTTTTCAAGATATTTATAATCAAAAGCTTTAAGTGCAGCGTATTGAGAAATAGAAGGAGCGGAAATTAAAATATTTTGAGCTATTATTTCAGCATCTCTTACTAAATTATCAGGTAATATTATCCAGCCGATACGAAAGCCGGGCATACAAAAAAATTTGCTAAATCCGTTTATTATTATGGTGTTTTTATTATATTTAAGAGATGTTGTGTAGTTATTGTTATAAACTAGTCCGTGATAAAGCTCGTCGCTTATTAAAAGTTTATTATTGTTTTGGCAAAAATCACATATTTCTTTTAGCTCTTTTTTGTTATAAACAGTGCCTGTCGGATTGTTTGGTGAAGATATCATTAAGGTATCAAAATCATAATTTTTTAAATTATTTATATTTAATTTGAAGTTATTGTTTGTAGGAATATGTATAAAATTTTTATTTTCAAGCTCGGCAAAATTTGGATAACAAGGATATGTCGGAGTAGGGGAGGCAATGGAATTTGCAAAATGAAAAGCTATTAAAAACGCTGTAGATGTGCCTGTGGTTACAATTATATTTTCAGGATTTATCTTTACATCATAAAATTTTTTGTAATGATTTGTAATTTTTTCTCTAAGACTTTTTAAACCTTTGCTCTCAGTATAAAAAAATTTGTTTTTATTAATGGCTTTAAGTGAAGCTTCTTTTACTTTAGCAGATGGAAGTAAATCAGGCTCTCCGATTTCTAAATGAATTACATCAGTTAGTTTTTGGGATTCTTTTACGATATCCATTACCATAAACGGTTTCATTTTTAACCTTTTTGTATAATTATACAAAAAAGGAAGCGGATGGCTTATATTTTGCTTGGATTTATAGGATTTGTTGCCGCACTTACACCGGGACCTGATATTTTTTATGTAATAAAACAGGGGCTTTGTAATGGTAAGGAAATGGCACTTAAAGCGGTAGCAGGTATTTTGAGTGGAAATATTATATATTTGACACTTGTCGGAATAGGGCTTGGAAATATCGGGAAAAATCTTTATTTTCAGTTAATTGTAGGAATTTTGGGTGGAATTTATCTCTTTAGAATTGCTTTTTTGTCTTTTAGAGAAAAAGTAAAACTTAAAATAGATAAATGTGAAATACACAAAAATATCTATAAAGAAGCTCTAATTTTAAATCTTTCAAATCCAAAAGCTATGATTTTTTTTGCGGTAATAATTACTCCTTTTTTGAGTAAAAATATTATGTTAAGTTTAATGAGCTTATTTTCAGGAATTTCATTTGCTTTTATATTTTCAGCATTAATTTCTGCAAAAATAAAACTAGAAGAAAAAATATTAAATTTAATCAATAAAATAGCATCAATTATTTTTTTCTTATTTGGAATTAAACTGTTTTTAGTGGCTTTTGAAGGTTATGATAAAATAGGGCTTTAAACCCTAAAATTTGTTTTTGTATTTACAAGCGTCTTTGTTGCCGAGTTTGCAGCCTTTTTCAAGAAGTTCTTTTGCCTCTTTTTTATCTCCTCTTTTATAAGCTTTATATCCAAGAAGAGTGCAACTGTCTGCATCTTTTAAATAACATCCTTTTTTATAATAATCTATTGCAAGTTTCTTATTTTTTTGTATTGTTCCAAAACCTTTATCATAGAAATATCCTACCATTCCACACGCATATGCATCGTTTTTTGCACATCTTGAAATGAAATTATTTAATGCCGCTTTATATTTTCCCGCAAGTGCAAGTTTAAGACCCGGATCTTTTGTCATCATATGATTGCTAGGCATTGCAAATGCAAAAACACTTAAACCTATTAAAATTAATTTTTTCATTTTTACTCCTTATGAATTACAACATGCACAGCCAAAGCCGTCTAAATCATCATCAAAACTCTCAAGCTCTATTTTGCCGTTACCTGAAATGATAGATTCTTTATATGCTATGGTTTCGCCGTTATGTTTGATTGTATAATAAATTTTACTGGTTGCTCTTAGTGTATTTATTGTAGAGCAGTATGTCTCAAGTGAACTTAATACCCATCTTTTTGCCATTATATTATCTGCTTCGCTTTCAAATTCATATATAAAATGAAATTCTGTAAAAATTTTTGGAAAAGTATCCTTTCTTTTAAATTCAATTTCCATCTTAGCATTTTTGATATTATGTTTTTTACCCATTTCAACAATATCAAAAAGTGAGCAGTTTCCCATACCTGTTATAAAAATTTCAGTAGGGGAGTATTTGTCTGCATTAATAATTAATACTTCTTTGCCGTTTGTGGCTTCATATTTTTTGTCGTCAATATGTTTAATTGTAATCATTTACTCTCCTTTAAAAACTTTTCAAAATATTCTATTTGCTCTTTTACTCTGATAGGAGCAGTAGCACCGTAACTTTTTCTGCTGTGCATTGAGCTTTCTAAAGTTAAATCTAAATCATCTCCGATTCTTTTATCAATATTTTTAAGTTCATTTATACTAAGTTCGCTTAAATCTACGCCTTTATTTTCAGCCAAAGCAACCGCACGTCCTGTAATATGATGAGCTTCTCTAAAAGGAATACCTTTATTTACCAGATAATCTGCCAAATCAGTGGCTGTTAGGTGTCCTTTTTTTGTGGCTTTTAACATATTTTCTTTATTGATTGTCATTGTTTTTAGGGCCTCTTTTAGAATTTCAATAGAAATAAGTCCGTTTTTTACACTGTCAAAAACACCTTCTTTATCTTCTTGAGTATCTTTATTGTATGCAAGCGGAAGACCTTTCATTACAGTTAAAAGTGCTATTAAATTTCCGTAAACTCTTCCGGTTTTTCCACGGATTAATTCCGGAACATCAGGATTTTTCTTTTGAGGCATAATTGAGCTTCCGGTTGAATATTCATCGCTTAATGTAATAAAACCAAATTCACTGGTAGACCAGATAATCATTTCTTCTGCGATTCTGCTTGCATGCATTATAAGCATAGAAATATTAAATAAAATTTCAAGAGCAAAATCTCTGTCACTTACAGTATCAAGACAATTAATACTAGGTTCTTTAAAACCAAGAGATTTTGTAGTTTTGAATCTGTCAATATTATGAGGTGTTCCTGCAAGTGCAGCACAACCTAGCGGATTTATATTGTTTCTATAAAAACTTTCCATAAATCTTTCGTAATCTCTTTTAAACATACTTGCATATGCTAACATATGATAACCAAAACTGATTGGCTGAGCGTGTTGGAGGTGTGTCATTCCTGGAAGCAGGGTAGCTGTGTTTTCCTTTGCAATATTTATAAAAACTTCAATAAGCTCTTTTATTTTTTTTGCAAATTCAAGGTTTCTTTTTAATACCCATCTTCTAAAATCAACTGCTACCTGGTCGTTTCTGCTTCTTGCTGTATGGAGCTTTTTGCCTGTATCGCCGATTAGTTCAATTAATTTTTTTTCAATTGCCATATGGATATCTTCATCGCTTATATCCCATTTGAATTTACTATTTTCAATCTCTTTTTTTATCTCAAGTAATCCTTCTTTTATTCTTTTGGCTTCTTCTTCACTGATAATACCTTGTTTAGCCAACATTTCCGAGTGTGCGATAGAACCTTCAATATCTTCAAGATATAAATCCTTGTCAAACGGAAGTGAAGCATTGAATTCATCAAGAAGTTTTGCGGTTTGTTTGGAAAATCTTCCTCCCCAAAGTTTCATTAATATCCTTTTTTAGATAGAATTATATCATAAGGAGTGAAAATGAATGCCAAACTTATTAAATTAATTTTTTCCACAGCTTCTATTGAAAGATGGAATGATTTACCAAGACCTTTTAAGTTTATAGAGCTTGATAAACAAGCACACAGAATGATAATAGCATATATAATAGCACATTATGAAAAAGATGTTGATTTTGTAAAACTAATTAATCTCTCAATAGCTGGCCTTTTATATAGAGCTATTTTGACAGATTTAAAATCTCCTGTTTATTATTATTTAAGAAAAAAGAAAGGAAAAGAAGTAGATGAATTCGTTTTGAAAAATTTAAAAGGTGTTATTAATGAAGAATTAGAATATTATGTTAAATTATATAATAACACAAATTCAATAGAAAAACGAATACTCTCAGCTTCAAGCTACATAGCAAGTAAATGGGAATTTGATTTTATTTATAATTTTGCAAAAAATTCTTACGGAATAGAAGAGATCAAAAAAAATCTTGAAAATGAACTTGAAGATTATTATGATTTAGAAGGAGTCAGAATCTTAAGTCTTAAAAGAAAGACATATGATTTTATCTCTTTGTGCGGAAATATGAGATTTCAAAAAAGATGGTCAAATACTCCTAGAATTCCTCAAACTAGTGTGCTTGGGCATATGCTTTTTGTAGCTGTTATGAGTTTTTTTCTAACCAAAGAATATGGAGGAAATAAAGATAAAATTTATTATAATTTTTTTACAGGCCTTTTTCACGATTTACCAGAAGCGCTCACAAGAGATATTATTACTCCTGTAAAACAGGGTGTTGTAGGACTTGATAAAATATTAAAAGAATATGAAAATATGCTTATTGAGGAAAGAATTTTACCTCTTGTTCCAAAGAAATTGCAAAATGAACTTAAAATGTTAATTACTGATGAATTTGCTAATAAGATTATTACTAAAGACGGATATGAAATAACTGATAGAACAAAAAATTTATTTAAAGATAAAGGAATAGACGGAAAACTCATTAAAGTAGCTGACCATTTAGGGGCGTTTATAGAAGCTTTAATGAGTGTTAATCATGGTATTAAATCTATTGAACTTGAAAATGCCGTTAAAAATTTAAGTAAAACATATCAAAATAAAATAATATTCGGAATTGAGGTTGAAAGGTATTTTAAAAAGGAATTTTATGAAAAAGATAATTTTTAGTTTAGGAATATCGGGGATTTTATTTGCTGGTAATCTTAATTTTTATACATTTAGTCTAAAAGAAAATTATGAAGAAATTATCAATGGAAATGTTGTTGATAAAGATTATAATAGTTTTGGTGAGATTTATGGATTAGGAATTGAATATGAAACATATTTTCAAAATATTATATTTTCTTTAAACGGGGAATATTCTACTGGTAAAAAAATTTATGACGGTGCCACTCAGGATGGAACTCCTATGAAAGTTAATGTAAATAATTCTTATTTATATAATTTAAATACGGCAATTGATTTTAGACCTTATTACATCAAAATTGGTTATAGATTTTGGAATAGAGGATACTCAAATGCACCTGGAGATTATAATGAACAATATTACTGGAGTTATATTGCAAGCGGATTTGATTATAGATTTATGATAAATAAAATATTTATTAAAACTGATTTTCAATATCAATATGCTTTTAATCCTAAACTAAAAGTTTATTTAGGAAATAAACCTACAGTTAACTTGGGAGAGACTTCAGGTTTTATGGGTAAAATAGATATTGGTTACAATTTTAATAAAAATATAGTTTTAGGAGTTTTTTATAAATACGATTTTTGGCATATAAATGCTTCAAATGATTTTACAATTATTTTAAATAATAAAAATTATATTGTGTTTGAACCGGAAAGTTATACGAAAAATCAATATTTGGGAATTAGTTTAAAATATGCTTTTTAAGCTCCATCCAGTTTCATTTTTAAGTTTCTCTGCTAAAGTAAATTGATAGATTACTTTATTGTAAAGAGAATTAGCAATATAGTTATTATTATAATTTTTAATAGGCTTTAAAATGTTATTTTGATATTTATCTAGATTAAAATATTTAGATTTAATTAATTTATTAATTAATTGATAAAAATTATTTTTATTAATAATATGAATATATTTAATATAATATGGTTTACTCCATCCTATAACAGGGCCTATTCGACCAATTCGATTGTCTAATATGCCACTTCCTATTTCTTCCCAATGATCATTATGTTTTATAAAAGTTATATATCTATTTACTGCTATTGTATGATTTCGTTTAATAACATTTTGTTCAAAACAATATATTCTATATCCATTTTTTATTTTAACAATCTTTTTAACTATTGCTGTATGTCCAAAATATATTCCTGATTTAGAATGGAAATTATTTGCAAAAGATAAAATTGTACCATTTGTAGGAGGATGTTTTTGAAAAATTTTATTAAAAGATTTATTATATATATATATATTTCCTTTGCGATGAATATCAAAAATTTTACTAAGAGGAAAACTTGCTAATGGTTTTACTTTTAAATTTATATCTATAAGAGGATAATATATTATTTCAATAGGAAGACCATTGTAAGTAGATTTTAATCCATTGTATTCTTTAGCAGTAACAATACCATTTCTTTGTATTACTTTAATGTGAAACACTTTTCTATAAAATCTATTAACTAATTCTGAACATTGATAATGTTTTGACATATTAAAATTATTTGCTCTTTCCCAAACACCCATATAAGAATATATTTTATGGCCATATTTAGGTAATTTAATAAATTCATAATTCGAAATATGTGCATTTGGTAGTTTAACTGGAATTAAATTTTTATAAGAAATATTAAAATATTTATTTGATATCTTTGATAAAAAATCATAAAATCCAGGATGCGGATTAAAATTAGCCATTTTATATAAAAATCTCTGTTTGCTTAAATAAGATTTAGGATGATTATGAAAATAATAATATTGTTTATATAAATTATTTGCAAATATAAAACTAATACTTAATATAAATATAACAAACAATCTTTTCAAAATATTTCCTTATACTGATTGATAATAAGATAATCACTGATTTTTTATATAGAAATAGGGTTAAAGAGTGTCAACCCTTATTTGTAATTTTTAATAGATTTATTTACAAATTCAATTGCTTTTTCTCTTCCGTCAAATCCTGTGACTTTTACCCATTTTCCAGGTTCTAAGTCTTTGTATGTTTCAAAAAAGTGTTTGATTTGTTGTAGCTCTATTTCCGCTAAATCTTCAAGAGAATTTATTTTAGCCATTTTAGGGTCAAGTTTAATAGTTGGAACCGCTACTATTTTTTCATCTTGTCCGTTTTCATCTTCCATGATAAAAACACCGATAATTCTTGATTTTATTACACATCCTGGAATTACAGCCTCACTGCTTAATACTAAAACATCAATAGGGTCTCCATCGTCTGCTAATGTATTTGGAACAAATCCGTAATTTGCCGGATAAAATTGACTTCCATAAAGTATTCTGTCTAAGAATATAGCTCCGCTTTCTTTGTCAACTTCATATTTAATATTGCTTCCTTTAGGAATTTCAATTAATACATTAATCGCTTCTTCCGGATTACCCGGTTTAATTTTTGAAAGATTCATAATTTTCTCCTTTTTTGTGGAATTATAACGAAAAAAGGAAGAGAAAAGTCTATTTCCCCACTATTTTAATGATTTTTTCTACTACACTTGGGTCTTCAAGAGTGGAAGTGTCTTGCGTAATTTCTTCATTTTTTGCAATACTTCTTAAAATTCTTCTCATTATCTTACCGCTTCTTGTTTTTGGAAGTCCCGGAACAAAAGCAAAACTTTTTATTTTTGCAATATTTCCGATTTCTGTAGCAATAATTTCATTAATTTCTTTCATAAGTTCAACATCTTCTCCTAAATTTTCAGGATTTTTCAAAACAATATAAGCAAAAATACTCTCTCCTGTAATTTCATCAGGTTTTCCAACAACCGCAACTTCAGCTATATTTGGATGTTTTTGAACGGCAGCTTCAATTTCAGCAGTTCCTAGTCTGTGACCGCTTACATTAATTACATCATCAACCCTTCCTGTAATAAAGATATATCCATCTTCATCGTAAATTGCCCCGTCTCCTGAGAAATAAACAGGTTTACCATCTTTTTTTGCAGTAGAAAAATAACTTTTTACAAATCTTTCACTATCTCCCCAAATAGTCCTAATCATACTAGGCCAAGGCTTTGTTATACATAAAAGTCCTTTTTCATTTGCGCTCATTTTGTTGCCGTTTTCATCAATAATTTCCGCAAAAATACCAGGAAGCGGAAATGTTGCACTTGCTGGTTTGATAGGAGTGGCTGCCGGAAGAGGGCTTATCATATGACCACCTGTTTCTGTTTGCCACCAGGTATCAACTATTGAACATTTATTTTGTCCTACTACTTCATAATACCATTTCCAAGCTTCTGGATCAATAGGCTCTCCTACAGTTCCTAAGATTCTTAGTGAATTTAGATTATACTTTTCAGGCTCCTCGGCTCCTATTTTATGTAAAAGTCTAATAGCAGTAGGTGCTGTATAAAACTCATTTACTTTATATTCTTCAATCATTTTCCAAGCTCTGCCGCTATCTGGATAAGTTAAAACGCCTTCAAACATAAGTGTAGTTGTTCCGGCTGCAAGAGGTCCGTAAACGATATAAGTATGCCCTGTAATCCAACCTATATCAGCAGTGCACCAAAAAGTATCGTTATCTTTTATATCAAATACCCATTCCATTGTAAGTTGTGCCCAAAGAATATATCCTGCTTGATGATGTTCTACCCCTTTTGGTTTTCCTGTACTTCCAGAAGTGTAAAGCAAAAATAACGGGTCTTCACTGTCCATAATTTCAGGTTCACACTCGCTAGATTGATTAACAATTAATTCGTTATAACTTACATCTCTTTGATGCCACTGAATATCTTCACCATTTCTCTCAACAACTATAACTTTTTCAACACAATCAACATCTTCAAGAGCTTTATCAACAACTGGTTTTAGCATATAAGGTTTACCTTTTCTAAAAGCTCCATCAGCAGTTACAACAACTTTCGCTTTTGCATCTAAGATTCTGTCTTTAAGAGCCTCAGCACTAAAACCTCCAAATACAACGCTGTGAATTGCCCCGATTCTAGCACATGCTAGCATAGCAAAAGCAGCTTCTGGAATCATAGGCATATATATAACAACTCTATCGCCTTTTTTTACTCCAAGAGATTTTAAAAGATTAGAAAATCTGTTTACTTCTTTGTAAAGTTCAAGATATGTGATAATTTTTTTTTCTCCATTATCACCTTCAAAAATAATAGCCGCTTTATTTTTTTTATCTTTAAGATGTCTATCGATACATTGATATGCTACATTTAATTTTCCTTTAGTAAACCACTTGTAAAAAGGTGCATTGCTCTCATCTAGCACTTTTTCATAAGGGGCAAACCATGATATTTTTTTATCTGCCAGTTTTCCCCAGGTACCTTCAAAATCTTTTTGAAAATCTTTTACCAAATCTTCATATTCACACATATTTTTAAATGTAGGATTATTAAACATCTCTTTATGAGGATAATAAATTTTTTCCATTTAAAACTCCTTTTTATTTTCATAATAAGATAAAATAAATATAAAAGGAGTTAAAAAAGCTAAGAGAATTATGAATTTTCTTTTTTTGTGTAATTTTGTAACATTTTATTTTCAAAAAATTTAATAAAATAAATTCCGCTAAAATATATAATCCAATTGATATAAATCCATAAAAATAAAAATAATAAAATAGAAATAGATCCATAGAGTGATTTATAGGTTTTATTAAATATAATATAATATATAAATATATTTTTTGCTATAAAAAAAGCAAAAGTGGTAAGAAAAGAAGCTAAAATAGGGTATTTTTCCGTTTTGGCGTTAAGTGTTAATTTGTAAGCCAAAAAAAATGTAAGCCATATAATCAAAAACGGAATAATAAATCCAAAAGAGATATGTAAAAAAAACTTAATTTTTATAGAAATAAAAATGGCAATGGCAAAAAGAATAGGAAACATTGTAATCATAGTCCAATAAAGCTTGATTTTCTCCCATAAATCTCTTTTTTCCTGTTCAAAAATTTTGCTTATGATTGTTTCGTAGTTGTCAAAAAATAAAATTGAAGTAACCAAAATATAAATCCCTCCGATAATTCCCATATTTGCTGAGTTTGCTAAAAATGTATTAAGATAATGTTCTATTTGAATATGATTTGAAGGGAGAATATTTGATATTAAAAAATTTAGTAATTTGTCATAAAAATTTTTAAAATAAGGTGTTGAAGAAAAAATAGATAAAACCAGTAAAAGCACCGGTATGAGAGAAAAAATAGTATAAAAGCTCATAGCCGCACTGTATAAAGTTAGATTGTCTATTAAAGTTTTTAATTTTTTAATATTTAAATTTTTTAAAAACTTAACCATTTTCAAGTTCTTCTTTTAATTCTTCAAGTTCAAGATATCTATCAACCTTTTGCTCATATAAATTTTTAACTTCTTCAAGCTCTTTGCTTAAAGTAACAAGCCCTTTTTCTACATAGCAATCAGGGTCTGCTAAACACTCTTCAAGCTCAGCTATGGTAATTTCAAGTTCATCTATAAGTTTTGGCAACTCTTCCAATTCTCTTTGTTCTTTATAGCTTAATTTTTTCTTTTTTTTAGATGTTATTTTTTCTTTTTTTTCAGTATCAATTTTTGTTTTTACATTTTCAATTAATTTAAGCTCTTTTTCAATTTCTAAATATTCCGTATAAGGAATATAACTCTCTTCTATAATTCCGTTTCCTTTAAAAATAAACATTTTTTGGGCAATTTTATCTACAAAATATCTGTCGTGACTTACAAAAATTACGCTTCCTTCAAAATCCATTAAATATTCTTCCAAAATATTAATGGTTTGAATATCCAAATCATTTGTAGGCTCATCCAAAATTAAAACATCAAAATTTTTTGTAAAAAGAAGGGCTAGGGCGATTCTTGTTTGCTCACCTCCGCTTAAAACGCCTATTTTTTTTGTTAGATACTCTTTAGGGAATAAAAACTCTTTTAAATAACCGTAAACATGAATATTTCTACCTTTTACGCTGACATGGTCTCCTCCCATAGGACAAAATGTCTCTATTAAATCTTTATTTTCATCAAGCATAGATTTTCTTTGGTCCAGATATCCTATTTTTACATTTTCTCCGATTTTTATAATTCCATCATACTCTTTCTCTTCTCCTATTAAAATTTTTAGAAGAGTAGATTTTCCACTTCCGTTTTTTCCAACAATAGCAATTTTGTCTCTTTGAAGGATTCTTGTGCTGAAATCTTTAATAAGCTCTTTATTTGCGATAGATTTATAAAGATGTTCAATCTCAAACATCACCTTTTTTTTATTGATTTTATCTTCGTTTTTTCCTAAAAGTTCTCTTTTAAGCTGCATTTCTATTTGACGGATTTCACTTTTGTCTTGTTTTACTTTTTCTCTAAGGTTTAAAACTCTCTCTTTTCTTCCTTCGTTTCTTTTAAGTCTTGCTTTTACCCCGCGGCTTAACCACTCTTCTTCTCTTTTTAAAAGCCTTAATTCGTTTTCAAATTCTTTCTCTTTTGCCTTAAGCAGTTCATCTTTTTGACGGATATAATCAGCATATCCGCCTTTAAAGCTTCTGAGTTTAGAATTTTCAAGCTCAACTACCCTTGTTGCAATTCTATCGATAAAATATCTGTCGTGGCTTACCACCAAAAATGTATATTTTTCTTTAAGTAAAGTTTCTTCCAAAAATTCAGTCATATAAACATCCAAATGGTTTGTAGGCTCATCAAGAAGTAAAATATCCGGTTTTTGTAGTAAAAGGGAAGCTAGGGCAACTCTTCTTTGTTCTCCACCGCTTAAAAGTTCAATATCTTTGTTTTCATATTTTTTCAAATCAAATTCCTGTAAGATTCTCTCAATCCTGTCGTCTAAATTCCAGGCATTATGAAAATCTAAAAATTTACTTATTTTGTCAAGTTCATTGTGATAAGTCTTATTTTCGGGTTCTTTTGTGATTAATTCGGTTAATTTTAAATATTCTTCATATGCCTTTTTAAATTCAGTTAGTTCATTCTCAATAGCTTCTCTTACACTTAAATTTTCTTGAAATTTTGGAGTTTGCATAAGTCTTTTTATTTTTATGCCGTTTTTTGTAATAACTTCTCCGCTGTCAGGCTCAATAGAGCCGTCTATTATTTTCATAAGGGTAGATTTTCCGCTTCCGTTTTTACCGATTA
>Ga0256829_1000960_pt1 | contig 25159 bp, 28 predicted proteins | sample 131447metaG_FD_185979 | JGI IMG/M metagenome (GOLD analysis project Ga0256829, IMG submission 185979) | Hydrothermal vent microbial communities from Lau Basin, Pacific Ocean - 131-447 | ecosystem: Environmental > Aquatic > Marine > Hydrothermal vents | place: Pacific Ocean: Lau Basin | collected...
ATCAGAGAGTGTTTAGATGCTGTTTTCCCTGCGGTTCCATACTGTGTAGACCTGATAGGTGGTAGCTTTATGGAAGCGAATGAAGAAGTAATTAAAATCTTTAGACCAAAGTCAAAATAGCATGAATATTGAATTTATAGAATCAAAACTAAATGAAATAGTCAAAGAGCTTGAAATTGAGGTGATGGATGTGCTGATGGATGAGAGTCTGGACAAGAAGCAAACCAACCTTCATATGAAGCCTCTTACTTCTACCAAGCAGATACTTACCAATGCCCTTGATAGCATCAAAATGGTGGACAAGCTAGGGCGTGAAGAGTTGGAGAAATAAGATGCCAAACAGTCTATTTTTTCTACTTATCCTCGTAAGTATCATAGTTTTCTTCTGGGGCATCGTCAAAGCCGTTAAAACACAAGAAAATAAATATGCATGGGCAATGCTTCCATTTTTTCTCATGATGGCATTGATGTTTATACGTTAACTTGCTTACGTGCAGAGAAAACACATAGACCTACTTTTTTGATAGAATTTATATTATGTTAATCAAACTATATTATCACTACTTCAAACCCAATTATCCGCGTATTCCTACACAAATAACTGTTTATTAATGTTCGCCAAGTAACTTAGTTGTTTACGTGTATCTTCATCTAATGCACATTTTTTTATTTTAGCTACCATGCCTACTAGATTGTCATAAGTTTTAAAATCTACATTTCGTCTATGTAACGCTTCGATACTCAAATATTCCAAAACTTCCTGACGGCTTACAATGTTCTTGCTATCAAGCGTTTGTAACAACAGTGAAAGAAACATCTCATCTTCTTCATCGACCATACCTGATGCCAATTCTTCAGCTGCTTCTTCCTCTATTCCTCTGTTATAGAGTATAGAAAAAATACTAGAAGATACAGAATGGTTAATGTTTTGTGTTGATGCTTCACTAGTTACAACGGCATCTGCCATCACAGGGTTCAAAGCCAACCCAGAGATAATAAGTGTAAGTGTTAAGAGGTTTTGTTTATTCATTTAAAATCCTTTGTTACATTGTAGTAAATTAAGGTTAATAGTTTTCCATAACAAAAGTGACTATCTTCTCTAACACCCTTGAGACTATCTTTTTGCATTCATAGACTAAGACATAGTCTCAATTCGCAGTTACGTACACCTCTGTATACCATTTTTTCACTTTGCGTTCTAATGTTAGGCTGTGTAAACTCCACCTGCCCTGCGATGATGCAGCCTTTGCATCCAGGCTCACAGTGATGGTGTAGTTTTAGGCACCATTCTCTATCTTCACCCATTGTCCCCATAAACTGACAACCCCAACCACTAGACATCTTAGTACCTTATCTCAAAGCCATCAGTTTCAAACTGGGCATCATTAATGATTGTATACTGTATATCATCCACGCTACTTAGTGGGGAACCCTCTTTGAGTATCTGCATAAATGTATCCAGCTCATCATCAAACACTTCAGCCACAACTTCTACCGTACCATTAGGCAAATTTTGGATATAGCCTTTAAACTGTTTCTTCATTATATTTTGAGACACAGATTTTCTATAGTACACTCCTTGTACTCTACCAAAGATAATAACCCGATACCATTCCACTATTTTTTCCCATATTCATTGATAAGTGAGCCTAAAAACTCCAATATACGTTCTTGAAAAAGTGCATCTTCTTCATCATCCACACACTCATGCAGTTGTCTAAGCAAATCCATATCTATCTTTTCAACAAATCTTGGTACTGCCTTTGTTTCACGTTCAACAAGTTGTATGAGATGTTCAAAGTTTAGTCCATTGTTCGTGATGATCTTAGTATGATATTCGTTAACCGTATCTATAAGCACTTCCGCACGTTCGATGTCATCAGCATAAATGCTATGTGCAATCTCTTTAAGTTTTTGTTTTTCACACTCATCTATCTCACCATTAGAAGAAACCATGAGTGTCAAAAGTTTAGCTCTATACTCCATAGAACTATGATGATACACCAAAAATTCTCTAAACATTTTTCGCACAGTACGCTTCAAGCTTTTAAACAATACACAATCCTTAACACACTTTTAACAAAAGTATACTATAGTTTTACAAAAATGGATATCACTTATGGGAAACATTGACTTTATTATCATCTTAACCACTGCATTTTTAGGCTCTGTGGGGCATTGTATCGGTATGTGTGGGGGGATAGTGGTTGCCTATACGTCTAGTAAAATAGACCAAAAGTCCTCCTATGCACAACAAACAGCCTCACATCTAGCCTACAACTTTGGTCGTGTCACTACCTATGCCATGCTTGGAGCCATCTTTGGGTATGTAGGTAGTGTACTTGCTTTTACTCCCACTACCAAAGGGTTGCTCTTTGTCTTTACTGGCGTACTCATGATACTCGCTGGGCTTAGCCTACTTGGAAACCTCAAGTTTCTTAACTCCGCAGAGTGGTCTGTCTCCAAATATGCATGGTACCAAAAGAGTTTTAGAGCGCTCATCTCTTCAAAATCCTACCTGAGCTTTTATCTTTTAGGTATGCTCAACGGTATCATCCCTTGTGGGTTGGTCTACTCTTTTGCTATATTTGCTGCCAGTACAGCAACACCACTCGGCGGTGCTTTAGTCATGGCTACCTTTGGTCTGGCTACCATCCCTGCACTCTTTTTCTTAGGCTTTCTTACCAAGTTCTTACAAAAAGGTAACCTACGTGGCACCATGATGAAACTTGCCGCTATGCTTGTCATCGTTTACGGTGTCTTTACCCTAACCAAAGGCTACAAGTTCATCGCACACCCAGATGAGATGAAAGCCATGATGGACAAGATGCACACAGAAGGCATAGATGAAAGCAGTATGACAGGTAAATTTAACGGTATGAAATGTGCACCAGGAAAATGTGGATAATGGATTTTTTCGCTATAATCCCAGTATGAATCACATTAAAACTTATGCCTATAACCATACCCCACTCTCTTTCGATTTCGAACAAACTGTTGAACGCTTTTTCGTGGAAGAGATACCCCTTTACACCTTTTCAGGTACAGGAAACTACCTCGTCCTCAAAATACAAAAAACAGACATGAGTACATGGAAGCTCATCACCGTTCTAGCCAAAGCCACAGGCTTAGCCGAACGTGACATAGGCTACGCAGGGCTTAAAGACAAGAATGCTACTACGATACAGTACATTTCTATACCAAAAAACAGAGAAAAAGAGCTCAACAAAAACCTTACCACTGAGAAGATAGAGATACTCGAACGTACCTACAACAAAGCACCTATCAAAGTGGGTCACCTCAAAGGAAACAGCTTTTCCATTGTATTGCATCACATCAATGCAAATGATGCCAAGTTTTTTAACACCACAGCCAAAAAAATGCAAAAAGACGGCATACCAAACTACTATGGCTACCAACGCTTTGGAGAAGACAGCCGTTCATACCTACAAGGAAAAGAGATAGCCCACTCCGGTAAAAAGCTCAAAGGAAGTAAAGAAAAACTCTTAGTCTCAGCTTACCAAAGCTACCTCTATAACAAATGGCTAGGACAAAGAGTAAAACTTTCTACCGTCATAGACGCTAACAACGCAGAGCTTGCAGCGAAAAAGCTTCAGTATCCTCTAGAACTTGTCAAAGTGTTAGCCAAACAGCCACAGCTTTTTAAACTCTTTTTAGGTGATGTCATGATGCCTTACCCTTATGGTAAATTGGATTACGTGAAAGACATGTATCAGTCAGCCCTTGCCTTTTCACAAAAGAAAGTAAGTCCTACGGGACTTCTATGTGGGGAGAGAGTAGAACGTGCTAAGTCAGATGCCTATCACTTAGAAGAACCCTTTGATGACACAGAACTCAATGCCCTCAAAGGCGACAGACGTTTCGCATGGATATGGCCAAATGAAGTAGAGACAGAATACAACCCAGACAGAAAAAAACTCACGGTAGAATTCTACCTGCCTAAAGGCTCGTACGCTACTACATTTTTAGAGGAAATTGGGAAGTTTTCATTGAAAGAAGTAAAGAAGAAGTAACTATTTTCTTCCTCTTCCTCTCTTCTTGCTCTTCGCCTTTTTATCATCTGTAGGCTTCGCAGCATCATACACTTTAAAACCATCACGCTTGGTGGTCTTGCGTTTTTTAGTGCTTGAAAATGTCGTGGACTTTTTCTTTTTCTTACCAAAGGCGCCATCGGCTGCTTTATGCTCTTTAGGGTTTTTACGTGCACCCTTTTGTTTGACTTCTACTTTAGGTGCATAGCCCTCTAGTTTCTCTTGCAGTATGGCTTTACCCATGAGTTTTTCTACATCTTTAAGTGCTACCATCTCAGTAGGCGATATGAGCGTCATAGCCAATCCCTTAGCCCCTGCTCTACCTGTGCGTCCTATGCGGTGTATGTAGTCACCTGTGACGTGTGGTATGTCGTAATTCATGACTACCGCAAGGTTAGGTATGTCTAAGCCACGTGCAGCGATGTCTGTAGCTACAAGTACACGTATCTTCCCTTCTTTGAAACCCTCTAAGGCTCTAGTACGTTCTCCTGAGCTTTTGCCACCATGTATGACAGCCGTTTTGAGTCCTGAGAGATTTAGCTCTTTTGTCACTTCATCTGCTACCTCTTTCTTACGTACAAAGACCAAAACATGCTGGTAGTTACGCGAACCTATAAGGTAGGAAAGAAGCTCTGTCTTTTTCTCTTTCTCTACAGGGTAGACTATCTGCTCCACCGTATCTGCAGAAGTCCCCATAGAGTCTACTTCTATGAGTTTAGGCTTTGTGAGTATCTGCTCTGCCAGACGCTTCACTGAGCCAGAGAGTGTCGCAGAGACAAGCACATTTTGACGACGCTGAGGGAGATGCTGAAGTATTTTACTCACTTCATGCACAAAGCCCATGTCCAAGATGGTATCGGCTTCATCAAGTACCAAGTAGTCCACAGACTCCAAGTTGACATTTTTCTGGTTAATATGCTCTAGCAAACGCCCAGAAGTAGAAACGATGATGTCCACTCCTGCTTTAAGTCTGTTCGCCTGAGAAGTAAGATTCGCTCCACCATACAAGACAATGCTCTTAAGAGGCAGGTACTTCCCATATGCTTCGACTGAAGCCTCCACCTGCTTTGCCAGTTCACGTGTAGGCACGATAATGACTGCTTTGGGGTAATGCTGTCCCTCTACAAAGTTACGAGAAAGTTCCTGAAGTATAGGCAAAGTAAACCCCGCCGTCTTCCCCGTACCAGTCTGCGCCCCTGCCATAATGTCAGCACGTGTAAACATCACGGGTATGAGTGCCTTTTGTATGGGTGTAGCAGACTCATAGCCTTTGTCTTTAAGGGCTTGGAGTATTTTTTCATCTAGTCCTAGCGTGGCTAAAGATGTTGTATTTTCTTGGGTTTTTTCTGCCATAGGTAGCCTTGATGAATGTTTTTTGTATTGTAGCGAATTATGGTTACATATCTACTCATCGACCTTTTTTATATAGTTCAAATTTTCTTTTACCATCTTTTTATTTTTAAATATCTCACAGATTTCTACATTTTCAATATGCAGATAATTTTCTGGCTAACGTATAATCAACAACCCCGACCCAAGGGTGCGGGGTATGACTCGGATTTAAATTTATTGGTGAGACGTAACTCACGATAAATTATATTCTATGGGCGATTTTGGAATCGACCCAAGGGTCGGGGAATTATTCCCGAGGAAGATTAAAAGCAACCAATAAAAGTTGTAATCTTTATTTGATATTAATAAATGAAAATAATAGACTTCCGAAAGTATCTATTTCTTAGAGTCTAAATTAATTTCTATAGGCTATATTAATATGAGAGAGAAATACTATTTCTCACAAGTGATGTATATAAAGGAGGTATAGACCATTTAAAGAACAGTTGTTCATTATTAATATTAATTCCTTTGAAATAAATGAACAACTGTTCTTTTTAAAATTATAACAAATCAAAACACAAGAACACTTGTTCATAAAAAAGAAAACCTTACTCTTGACTTATGAACATTTGTTCACTATAATATCATCAAAGGAGCCACTATGAACGATGAGAGCGTCACTTCCCTACCTACTAAAGGAAGTAAAACCAAGGAGAAGATACTCAAAGTATCGCTAAAACTCTTTGCAACCAAAGGATATAAAGCAACCACTGTAAGAGACATAGCAGGGGCTATGGGTGTGAAGCAGAGTGCCTTGTATAACCACTTTAAAAACAAAGATGAGATACTAGAAACCCTTATAAGTAACCTCACCTCGTCTGCTATAGTCACTTTATTTGACGATAAAGATGCGCAGGAGCTTCAAAAACAAGGTAAAGCACTCTTGGCAAGCATCGCTACTACTTTTAAGCTTTTGAGCTTTGACGGGCAAAATGAGGCACTTTATAAGCTACTTATGCAGGAGATCTTCCGTAATGAACGCATAAGAGAGATATATAACGAACATTTCTACCAGGAAAACGTGAAAAAGCTCTCTGGTATCCTCTTTTCTATGATGCAGGCAGAGCAGATTAAGTCTTTTGACCCTTTATTATTGGCAAATGAGTTCTTTTCACCGCTATTTTTCTACCAAATGCAGGTTTCTTTGCTAAAATTAGATAAAAAATCGACCTCTTCGGTGGTTTCGATGTTTGAAAAACATGTAGATTTCTTTTGGGACAGTATTAAAATAGATAAACAAGAGACGCTTTTTTAGCGTAATGCTAATTAATATTAAAAAAGATGCAAGTTGAAATTAAAAAATATGGAGTATATTTATGAATATGAAAAAAGATTTGTTTGCACATAAGTCAAAAACGTGGGATACTGCGTCAGGTTCTGCGCAAACAGCTAAAAATATTGCCGATTTAATAGTAAAAAATATAAAAATTAATGATACAATGGAAGTTATGGATTTTGGTGCAGGTACAGGATTGCTTGGGTATTTTGTAGCACAATATGTAAAGAAGATAGTAGCTGTCGATAACTCCCCTGCTATGCTTTCGGAGTTAAAAAATAAAGATTTCCCCTCAAAGCTTGAAGTGATAGAAAAAGATTTGAGTGTGGAGGGTATAGATAGAACCTTTGATGGCATCATCTCTTCTATGACTATTCACCATTTGGACGATACCATTGCCCTCTTTGAAAAGTTTTATGCCATGGTAAAAGAAGGTGGGTTTATAGCCATTGCTGACCTTGACAGTGAAGATGGCAGCTTCCATTCGGACAATACTGGGGTACATCATCATGGTTTTGACCGTGAAGCCTTGCAACGCATCGCCGAAAATGCAGGATTTAAAGAGGTGAAGTTTGATCTTGCCAGTAGTATCAATAAACCACACCGCACTTTCACAGTCTTTTTACTTACAGCCGTGAAGTAAGAAGTTTAGTCTTTTTTAACCTCTGCCACAATCACACCTCTGAAGTCTCCAGCTTTTAGTCCTGTGGCGTTGTCTTCAGAGTAGGCAGCTTGGATAGCAGATGCGATGTTTGCTGCGATGTTCTCTCCATGACACTTAAGACATACGCCACCCATAATTAATGGTTTGTACACACGTGTAGCCTTACCCTCTTCTACGGTTGTCATGAGTGTTGCAGCTTCTGAGTGTTTCTTGATAGCTTCTTGATATTTCTTCATAATTCTTATATCGGTAGCATCTGGTTTGTTTGCTAGGTTACGTAGGTTTAGAGAAGTTCTTCGTACTTTTACGTTACTTGGCAATTTTTCGTTAACCTGTGCAGTAATGTTCTGTGCCTCAGAAGTACAGAAAGTAATGGCTGCTGTACCGTTGCTGTCCTCTTGAAGTTTTGCTTTGAGGTTTGTTTTGAGTGTTTTACCTAAAAGTTTTATGGCATCTATGCCCTCTTTTGTAGCCGATACATGGTGTGTGCCAGAAGCATAAAGGCTTCCTGTTAAAAGTAGTGATGCAGTAAAAAGTGAAAGTTTCATCTATATTCCCTAAATTATGTTTTTTATTTTATGAGATTATAGATATTTTTTCTTAACCTATCTTTGTGGCTGTTAAAAAAAGATATTGTTTTCCTGTCACTGTCACTCTAAACTTTTTTTGTTGTAGGTACTTTTTACAAAACATGATGTCATTGAGTACCAAGGACATCTCATTCATGGCATAGTTGGGAGCTTTGGCTCCATAAATCATCTCGCCACCTATCCAACGTGAGTTTGGAAATCCTAAGATGATGGCTGCATCTTTGCTAAGATACTCTTGCACCAGTTTCATAAAAAAGGGTTTAAAGTTGATGCTTGGACTTTGTAATGTTCCTATGCTTATAAGCAGGTCAAACTGCCCAAGTTTGAGTGTACCTAGTTGGTTGATGTCTTGCGTGTAGAATATTACGTTATTTTCGGGGAACTGACTCTTAGCATGCGCTATAGCAGACTCTGAGTGGTCTATACCTAGCAATTCTATATTTTCATATTTTTTAGTATCTAGTTTGTTTCTGATGACTTCAAACTCATCAGCCCTATTGACCCCAAGATTTAATATATGTTTTCTTTGGGCTAGCTTTACATTCTCTAAGGCTTGGTTGTAGTAGTAAAAAAATGCTGGTTCTTCCATCTTTTGTATCTGTGCAAAGTGTGAGTTGGTACCGTACTTCTCACTATGTTTGCTGTCGCTATGAAAAGAGTCCTCTTGAAGTCTTTCAAAGGTAAGAGAGATGTATGGGTATGTGACTTCTTTGGGTGTGAGCATCTTGCAGTGCAGAAGTTCTGCCAAGTCTGTCCAGGCTTTGTAGCCTCTGTGAATGTAGGTTTGATTGTCTATTTCTACCCTGTACCCTGCATAGCCTTCACCATTATCTGGATTGAGTACAAAAAAAGTAATGCTGTTTTTATCTTTTAAAGCCGATTGGAGTGAAACAAGTATCTCTTGCATAGTCTGGGTGCTAAATGTCATGAAATCCTCCTCCTTAATATGAGATATATTTTATAGCTTTAAACTTAGTCTTTCAGTATCTGTATCACTATCTCTCTTTTTTCTACAAATTTCACTTGATTGTATTTCCATAACATGTAAGGCAGTACAATCAAGAAACCATACCCTATCAATAGTTGAAAACTATATTCTCTCCATTCATCACTTAGGTAAAAATATGTGAGTAGTAAAGAGCATATTGCCGTCAGTGTAAGTATCCAAAGTGTTATCCATTTCATAAAGTATCCTTTTCGCTGTACAAGAATCATAACTGAAAATAGTCCATCTTCTAAAAAACATGGCAAATTGTCATGTTTTTTGTTATAACGTCATGATTAATAGGATATTTGAATATTCGCAGCTTTGAGAAAAAGGTTGAGGCTTCTTACTTGTGCATCATTTGTTCCTACAATATAGGTGGTGTTTGTTTGGGGATTGGTTGTCACATAAGACTGAAACCCGAATGTCTGTCCCCCATGTCCGTAGAAATCTCCTACCTTCATAATTCCATAGCCATAGATTATCGCTTTAATTTTGGGATCCATAGTATGAAAACCTTGTGTGAGTTGGGTATGCAGGGTGCTTTTATTTTTATAGTATTTCCCCTCTTTCCAAGCATTGATGAGTATGTTCAAATCACTTAATGTCGATATCATCTCCCCTGCACTGCTAGCGAGAGACATAGGCATATGTGTAGGGTGAGACTTGTTATACCCTTTTGGCATTTGAGCTCGAAGTGGTTTAGAAATACGTGTACCAAAGTAGGTATGTTTTACCCCTACAACATCAAAGATATGTGTTTGTATATAGTCATGCCAATCCATGCCTGAACGTTTAGAGATGATGTCACCTAAGAGTAGATACCCTGTATTACAGTAACGAAATTGCTCCCCTGGTTTAAAGTTAGCCTCACCAAAATCGAGTGTAAGATCGATGATGCTTTCAAAAGTATAGATTTTAGCCTTCTTCGTAAAAACATCTATCGCCTTGTCATCATTGCCATACACATTAAGATAGTCAACAAGTCCTGAAGTATGATTGAGTAACATACCCACAGTAATCTTGTTCCAATAGTTTTTACCTTTATATTTCGCCAAGTTTTGTATCTTCCTTGTTGGGTAGAGGGTATCAAGCGTTGTGTCTAGGCTTAGTTTCCCATCTTCTATGAGTTGAAAGACCGCTATAGCTGTAAATATCTTACTCGCAGAACCTATCTCAAACATATCATCTACTTTTATAAGGATTTGCTTTTCTCTATCTGCAAGACCTGAAGCACTTTTATGTATATCTCCGTGCTTATTTTCTAGTAAAAGAATGCCTGTTTGGTTGTTCTCTTGTGCATAGCTTTGTACTAGCGTATCAAGTTGTGTTTGTCTCGTATCGTTTGCATAGAGTGTAGGAGAAAGTAGTAATAGGGTGGCTGTTAATAATGGTTTAAACATAATGAATATCCTTTAGAGAGATGTTTGGTAGAGATTATGGTTAGAAAAGAAAGTTCTAACCATTGTGACAGAAAAAGATTATTTGCCAAATAAGATATGCGTCCAGTGGCTATCAGCCTTATCATCCCATTTGCTTTTTTTACATATTTTTTTCTTCGTATCACAGTTTAATCCATTAGAAAAAGTGAAAGATGTGGTGTCAAAATTACCAGTAATTCTCTTTTCCCATGTATCTTCATTTTTTTTACCAAGGTATTCACCAGTAAGTCCTAGTGAAATACCATACGAATCAACACAAAACCCAGATTTTTTGTCGCAAATGATACCCTTTTCTGGAGAATAGACATTTTTTGCTTCTACTGTTGTCACACTCAATATTAATAGACATATTATGATACTTTTTTTCATCATCATTAGTCCTTATATCTATTTTTTATAGCTGTATCACGTTGTACATTCGCTATATTTCTCATAATTTGTTTCTCTTCGGAGTGGCACACTTTGTATCCATCATCCCACCCTTCTTTATACTTATGGTTACTGTCATACTGTTGTACATTTTTTGTAAATTGGTCTAGTATAGATCCTCCAGACTTTCGTCCACTATGACAGCCATCTTCATATCCGTGAGAATAGTATGGTCCATACCCTTCTTGCATCATTGTTTCAGACGTACTTCCACAACCTGTAAAAGCTACAGTTGCTACCATAGCCATCGTCCCTAGTAAGTATTTTCTTTTCATTATATACGTCCTTTTATTTTAATGTATTGAGTGCAGCGATATCTTGGCTTGATAAGCTATTGACCTCAGAAGATATCGTATTATTAATTGCTTTTTCATTTGGATCCTGATACATATAATACCCTCCATTGTAGCCGTTACTTGCGCATGCACTTAGTAAAAATAGAGATGAAATAGTCAGTGTTCCTATTAATAGAAGTTTTTTAATCATATGGTTTATGTTCCTTTAGGTAGTTAGATAGTCAAAAATAATAACATGCATTTATTAAAAAGTAAATATCATTTTAAAAATAAAATATTTTTAAAATGATAAGGGAATATCTTCTGCTGTTACAACATCACCCGTAAAAATCTTTTGTGCCACAGATTTAATATCGTCTAACGTTAGGCTTTTTACCTCTTCGTTGATATGTAAATACGCTTCTAGTGGGGTATCGAAATTGGCGGCAACTTGTAATGTTGAAAGCCAATAGGCATTATTTTTTATAGTTTGTTTATAGGCTACTGCAAATTCTGTTTGATAGTTTGTAAGTTCCTCTCTAGTTGATCCATTTTCCATAAAGTTGTGTATCGCTTTATCTAGCGCAGAGAGGAGTTCATCTTTACGTTTGGGGTCAGCGGCAAAACCTATATCACAAAAGACAGCATCTTGTAGTTGACGTGTGAGGGTACAGGCAACACCTATGCCATACGTACCCGACTTGTCTTCACGAATGATATTGCGAAGTCGTATGGTTAATATATTTTGTAAGGCATCTAAGATGGCTGTTGTATGTACTGAAAATGGTAGTGTGGTTCTATACTTAAGTGAAATATTGGCTATATTTTCTGTATTGAACTTTTTAATAAAGTGTTGTTTGCCTTTTCTATAGTCATACGGTACACCGTTGTACGTCTCCTTTTCCTTGGTTGTTGGAAGCGTACCCAAATAGCGTTCTATAAGTGTTTCAAGTTTTTTAGTTGCTATGTCACCCACAATCACAAAATGAAAGTGGTTCATGTCTGTAAATTTTTCTTTGAAAATGCTAAGCATCTGTTTACTATCAAGCTTTTCAATACTCTTTTTTGTATCAAAAAAGAGGCGTGGGTTGTTTTTATAGTAAAATGCTGTAAATGCCTTTTGAAAACGGTATGTAGGGTTTCTTTCCCCCTCTGGTAGCTGTGCCAAGAGTTGGTTACGTAACTGATTTGTCACACTCTCATCAATTTTAGGTTGCGTAATCTGAAGATAGATAAAATGCAACAAACTTTCAAAATCTTTTGTAACACTTTCGCCTCTAATACTTTGATTAAAACGTTTTATACTAAAGTCGTAGTGAAGTCTTTTATCTGCTAGTAATGCACCCATGTTATAGCTTTTTATCTTCCCTGGTGAAGAGTTTACCACCCAGTTTGCCACCTTGTGTGCATTATCTAACTGAGACACAGGAATGGTTGACTCCCCACCTTGGCTAAGTGCAAAAAGTGCCACTTCATTTTTCTGTGATTGTGTCGGTTTAAAGTCCACTGTAACATTGTTTTCAAGCGTATAACTATAGATGTCTAGTTTTTTGTTATACTTTTTATCTATAATTTTTGAAAGTTTCGTTGGCTTTGGAGGTAAAGAAATGTTTTTCTCATCCACGGTTTTTTGACTATTTTCGACACGCTTCTTTGCTTTTTCTATGAGTCCCAATGCTTTTTCTTTTGAAACATTATTTTCATCTGTCCCAATAAAGAGTATGGCTCTGTCTTTAATGTTGAGTATCTGTCGGTATCTGGCATTGACCTCTTCGAGGGTTATCTCTTCGAGTAGCTTTTTTTCAAGTGTGTAGTCATACTCTTCATCGACAAAGACATCACCCGTAAGTAAGGTATGCACAATATCGGTAGCATAGCTAGATGATAGTATATTCGCTTTCCCTTTGTGACTGTTTTCATTGAATGCTAGAAGTTGTTTTTTGATGTTTTTAAAGGTACTTTGCTTAAAACCAAAACGTGCATAGGTGTAGACAATACGGTTAAGTTCTTCAAAAGCCTCTTCTCTATCTTCTTTTTTATAGGATGCAGAAAAAACAGTTGCATTTTTTGAAGAGTTGATATTCTCATTATCCATAGAAAGTTCTAAAAGTTTTGTATTTGCAGCAAGAAGGTGTTTTTGTGTATTAAAATTGAACATATGTCCAGCCATCAAGTCTATCATCTGAGCTTTTAGCGCTTGGGATGTTACAATACCTTTTTGATTTTCTAAGAAAAACATTTGCACGCTGTTTACACTTGATTCTTTATCTGTTACAGTTAAAATACGCGTAGTATTATTTTCAGGAATATCTCTACTTGTAAGTGCTGCATGATTTTTATTTTTCAAATCACCAAACATTGTTTGTATTTTTTTCTCTATCTTCTTAGGCTCTATATCTCCTACGATAACCACTGCCATATTTTCAGGACGATACCATTTGGTGTAAAAGTCTATAGCGCGCTGTACTGGTGCATGTTTTAGGATGTCTTCTTTTCCTATGACAGTTCTATTTGCATATTTTGAGTGCGCATAAAAAAGAGGAGAGAACTTACGTAGAAGACGATAGCCAGAAGTATTACGTAGACGTTTTTCTTCAAGTACAACGCCACGCTCTTTGTTAAATTCATCCTTGTCAAAATTTAAACCTCCTGCCCAATCACGCATAATCTGTAAAGAGGTATCAATATTCTTCGCTTTCACAGGTACTCTCAACTTGTAAAGTGTACGTTCATAGTCGGTGTTTGCATTCAAATCACCACCAAAAGTGAGCCCAATAGATTCCAAATAGCTCACAAGGTCATTTTTCTTAAAATGCGTTGTGCCATTAAATGCCATATGCTCTATAAAGTGTGCCAAACCACGTTGATCATCCTCTTCTTCTAGCGAACCTGCATGTACAAAAAGACGAAACGAAGCAATATTTTTGGGTTTTTCATTGTGCATAATGTAGTAGCGAAGACCATTGGAAAGTGTACCTGAGACAAGCCGTGTGTCTGTAGGCATGACCTCTGCACTTAATGAGATGCATAAAAACGATAGTGTAAGTAGTATAAAACGATACATAATATAACCTTGTAAAAATTAGATGACATAATGGTATAACTTTTTTTCTTGATTTTGCTTTTTGTTTTGCGTTTAAGATAAAATTTATCATATTTATTTGCAACACTTAAATGAGATGATAAGTCTTGATAAACAAAGAAAGAACAAGCTACAATACCCGTATCACATACTACGGATACACTATATTATGAATACCTTGAGCCAACTTCTATCTGCCTATCGAAAAACTAAATATCTGACACAAAAAGAGATGGTTGAAGAACTTTTCACGTTCAATAGTGATTTCTCTGGCTTAAATACCGTGACTTTAAGTAGGTGGGAAACAGGGACAACAAAACCTAGCCTAAAAAAAAGAAAATACCTACTCTCTTTTTTTGCTGCCAATAAATGTTTTTCAGAAAGGACAACGTGTTATAAACTAGGACACCAGGCATATGAAGATTTATACGTACCTCTAAGTGCAGTATTTACACGTAATTATCAGTATCTTATAGGTAATTTTCCAGAACTAAATGTAGATTTCTCCTCACTTCACCCTCTCTCTTGTTTTCCCCATGCCGATGAGCATATAGAACATATTATCGACATCGAGACCGTTACCAACGTGGAGGGCTACTATACCTTAGATAAAGAAAAATTCCATTCATTATGTGCGCATCCTAGCTCTTTTGCCATCATCTGTGAGCGTAAACGTCAGCATCTAGGACATTTTGTGATGTTTAAAGTGAAAAATCATGTGGCAAAAGATATTGTCTACCATAGACGCAATGAACACTCTTTAACCACAGATGATCTTTGTGCTGAAAATGAAAAGGGTACGTACTATATACATGCCTTGTATGGTAAAAACCTACAAATAGCAGCCCTATTAAATGTGAAGGCTTATATTCATCTTTATGAAAACCTTGATTTTGTAGAAAATATAGCTATATTCTCATCAAGAAATGATGGCGTTTTATTGACTAAGGACTATGGCATAAAATGTGTAGCTAAAGGAAAAGATGTACATTTTGGTTTTGGGTGGCATGGTATGCTTTCTCCTGTTGAAGATATATTATTTTCAGATACTGTAGTAAAGCTAATATTTTGATGAGTAACCCCTACCAACTCATCGTTATAGGCTCTGGTGCTGCGGGTATGATGTCGGCTATTACTGCTGCGCGTGAGGGTAAAAAAGTACTGCTTTTGGAAAAACTCTCCAAGATAGGTACGAAGCTCAAAGCTACAGGTGGTGGGCGCTGTAACCTTACCAACACACTGGACAATGAAGAGTTCATGCGACGTTTTGGACGTGATGGGCGCTTTATGTCTCCTGCACTTGAAACCTTAGACCATAAAGCTTTGATGGCATTTTTTGCCGACATCGGTGTGGAGAGTCATGCGCCTGATGGGTACCGAGTATTCCCCATCACCCACTCCTCCTCTACTATTATCAACGCGATGGCACAAGAAATGCAAAATCTTGGAGTGACGGTGCTGTGTTCTCAAAAGGTAGAGCATTTGGAGCATGATGGCGTACAGGTAACGGGGGTGCTGACACAGTCAGATACTTTTTTAGCAGATGCAGTGGTTATCGCCACTGGTGGTATGGGCTACCCTGTACTCGGAGCTGAAGGCGATGGCTACCCTATGGCAGAGGCTGTAGGACATAAAGTGACAGACCTCTACCCTGCGATGATGCCCCTTAAAGTCAAAGAAACTTGGGTAGAAAACTGTAGGGCTGATACCATTGCAAAGGTCGCTATGCACGTTGATATGAAAAAATATAAAAAACTTTCAGCCAAGGGAGATCTCATCTTTACCAAGGGTGGTATACGTGGCCCTGTGGTGCTTGATTTCTCTCGTGAGATTACACCCCTGCTCTCCAAATTTGACGAAGTACCCGTGCTTGCCAACTTTACCAAAGGGATGAACGAAGAGCAGATACGTCAACATTTTAAAAACATACTGGAGAAAAATCCACATCAGACTACGTTGGAGTTACTGCTTACTCTACTGCCTGAGTCTGTGAGTATGGAACTATGTAAACTGGCAGAACTAGACCCTACTTTAAGCCTAGCCAAACAAAAAGGCGAGAACAGAGACACACTCATTCGTCTACTTGTCTGGACACCGCTTACCATCAACGGTCACGATGGCTTTAAAATGGCAATGATAACCCGTGGTGGCATACACCTCAAAGAAATAGACCCTTACACCATGCAAAGTAAAAAGCTCAATGGCTTGTACTTTTGTGGTGAAGTGATGAACATAGATGGCCCATGTGGAGGGTACAACCTACAGTGGAGTTTTGCTTCTGGTTATTTGGCGGGGAAATTAAACCTAATGATAAATTCAGCGGTATAAATTTTATATGTTAAAAATTGGATAGTCTAAAACAACGCTATATTGGGGGATTAAGTGGCGGAGAGTGAGGGATTCGAACCCTCGGTACCCGTGAAGGTACACACCCTTAGCAGGGGCGCGGATTAAACCAACTCTCCCAACTCTCCAAGTGTTTTGTGGGTGAGATTATAATGCAATTGGCTTAAATAAAAGCTTAAAAAAGATGCTTTTTCTAGCTTTTAGATATTTTTAAACTGTACTCTATTTTTTCCTGCATCTTTTGCTTCATAAAGTGCTTTATCGGCTCTTTGTAGTAAAGAGTGTATATCATCGTCAGCTTCTTTCCATGCCACACCAAAACTTGAAGTCATATGACCTATATGTGAAAATGTGTGTGCAGCTACTTGCGCCCGTAAGCTTTTTACTTTTTTCAATGCATTTTCAAGATTTGTATGTTTTAAAAGTAGTAAAAACTCTTCTCCACCCCATCTAGCCAATAGGTCATCTCCACGGACGCTACTTTGAATCAAATTTGCAAACTCTTTAAGTACGTCATCCCCTGCTTGATGTCCGTAAGTATCATTGACTTTTTTAAAGTCATCTATATCGAGTACGACAACGACACCCTCTTCATCATCTGCACGTATAAGTTTTTCCAAAAAGGTATTAAAATAACTTTTGTTATAGATTCCTGTCAGCGAATCTGTTTGCATCTCTTTGGAAAGTTTTGTAACTTTGGTCAGTGTAAAAAGTTTATGTGTAGACTCGACTAGTGAAGCTTGCAGTATAAAGGTGTCATCTTTGATACACAAGTATTCTTCTTTGCTGTTGACTCTATCGAACATTTCATCATAACTTTTTAGCGTACTGTCTAAATATTTGTAAATTTGTAAATTTCGTCTAGGTATATCACTCTCTTGTTTGATGGAAAAGTACTCCATAAACTGTTCATTACTATATGATATTTCATTATTATGGGTTACAAAAAGCAGTGCATTTTGCTGGTCTAGTATCTTTTGCAGGGTATTACTAAGTAAAGTAGACTCATTACTATACTGTAAAAGTTTTTTTCTAGAGAGTGTGAGGTCTGTAATGTTATGCAGTAACACAAGTACGGTATCTTCATTATAATGTTCTACCGAAACATTGATATAATAATCGGACTTATGCACAGACTCCAAAAGGTAAGAAAAAGTTGGATTGGAAAAAATATCTGCTATGTCATCTTCAGAACCTATCAACTCTGGTAAATACGCGAAAATATCTTCACCCTCATTGGGTGTTGACCCCAAATACATTTTTATACCTAAAGACGTACCTACTACAGAGAAGTTTTTATCTACAAGCACATATTCAAAAATATTTTTTGAAAGTACTGCGTTAAGTATTATCTGTATATTTTTCATGCTAACATCTCCTCTATTAAAGTAATAAAAAGTGCTTCTACATTATTATCCGACTTTGCAGAAGTTAAAAATGTGTTTGCATCTAAAGTAAATTTGGCTTTTTGTATTTCACTTAACAAGTCTGCCTTATTATAAGCAGTCACATGTTTTGCATTTGGATTTGCCTCAAAAAAGACTTCTTGATGTCTAGCCAACCCCTCCATGGTTTCACTACGGTTTACATCTATTACAAAGATGGCACCACTCGCACCTCTATAGTAACTAAGTGGTATTTTCTTTGTAGGTGTTTCTCCCTCTATATCCCATATGAGGACCTCACATTCTACACCTTGAATGATACAAAGTTTTTTAGAAATCTTCACACCAATGGTTGTCAAATATTTATCATCAAATGTACCATCTACATAACGACGGATAAGGCTTGTTTTTCCTACGGAGAAATCACCTAAAAGGAGTATTTTTTTTCTAATCATGGACAATCTTCTTTACTTGTTTTACTATCTTGTTCTTATTGAGTTTAAATTTAATCTTTATACGTCTTGAAGCTTCTTTATCTTCTACACCATCGACAACTATCGCTTGGGTACTCCCAAAAGCTTCCATTTTCATATAACTTTCCAACCCATACTGTTTTACACTTTTTAGCGTTTTCAGGTACTGTTTTGTAACCTCTGCGCGTTTGGCAGAGAGTATTTTGTTTTCATTCTCTTTGCCTGTACTGTCAGAGTGCCCTTCTATGGTGATGCTTTCTAAGTAAGGTTTATACGTCTTTAAAACACCCAAATATATTTCAAAAATCTTACCTACTTCTGCCATCGCCTCAGGGTTATACTCAGTTTCACTTGCCGAAAACAACTTTAGATGCCTAAAGTCAAGTGCATGGTCATGAGTATTATAGTAAGGCTTAGAAGAAAATATTTTATCTAGCATAGCAAAGATTTCATCTTCCACATCTATAACACTTTTGATATGTGCATTTTCTGCCTTAAGCAGTGTAATCTCTTTATTTTTAGAAGCAATCACTTTAGTAAAATGTACATCTGAACCATCTAAGGCTTCTTGCAAGTGTAGAATCTTCTCTTGCAAAACATTAAGTGATGCACCCACACTTCGTTCCAAATAGTCAAGTTTTTCATCGACTTTATCGCGAGCATCATCTAACGCTGTGAGAGGGACTAAAAGATGGTTATCGACTTTTAGGTCACTCGCTTTATTGACCAAGGCTTCTATCTTACGTATCTGCTTCACCGTGTCTACATTTCCACGAAGTACATAGACATCTTCTTTTTCATCTATACTTATGTATTGTCCTGTTTTATCTAAGACCATCGTTTCTAACGTATGTTTAGCATACCATTGGTTGGCACGATATCCTATAAAAAGTAGTACAAGTAGGACTAAAAAGTACAAAAAGTACTTACTAAAATTACTTTTACTCTCAGAGAGCTCTTTTTCAGGCTTTGGTGTTTGTGCTTTTAAATACGTATCCATCAAAGCAGAAAGTTCTTCTACTTCTTTACTGCTATCATCCCCATCGTAAGTTTGAAAGAAATCAGCATATTCACTTACTATTTTAGCAAAAAAGGTATTGATGTGGGTACGTTGCTGTGCATCTGGTTCTGCATCTAAAAAAGCTATGACATATACGGTTCCTGCACTTTCTATGTACAGTGTGGCATTACCGTAAGAGAGGATTTGGACTTCATTTTGAGAAGTGTTACTTTGTACCCAGTCATTGATAAAGTCTTTAATGGCAGATGCCATAGAGGCGACCATATGTGGGTCACTTATCTCTTTATCTTCTGCATTGGCTTCTGCGATGAGGAGTCCACTATCTTTGTGTATCACAAATAAAGATGAGATGACAGCATCACTGCTCTCTTCTAAAAGTAATTCTGTTTCACTTACGCCTGAGAGTTTTGCCTTAGCCTTACGCTTGTATTTCTCGAAAGAGAGACCATCTTCTATCTTATGGTTTATCTTGTCCATAAGTTCTTTAATCGCTTGTGTCACATACTTCGATATCATCCCACCCATGATAGGGTAGAGTGCATCAATCATCGTGTCTTTATTGTCTGCAATACCTTTTGAGATAGCAGGCGTGACACGCTTCATGATGGTGGCATCATCTTGTGCTTCAAAGTCGAGTGTTTCGACTTTTGATTCTAGTTTTTTAAGTTGGTCGAGTTCATCAGCTAAAAGCAGTGCTTTAAGCTGATCTAACTCTGCTTGGTTACTTTTCAGTCTTTGTACCTTGCGCTAACATGGTGTTGACATCTGTACCTTGTATCTTCATCGCCACATCTAAAAGCATTTGCGCCATAGAGTCACGTGAAAGCTTTTCATCAGAAAGACCTGCCAAGCCTTTTTCAAGCGTTCCTTGAATTTCATTACGCATGGCTGTCATATTTTCAGACATTTTTTGATTATCATCTGATACATTTTCTTTCATAACCTTAAGTTTGGTAGTAAACTCATCTTTTTGATTGGTGAGTTGCTCGTGTAGATTTTCATCAGTACTGTCTATGAGCTCTTTGAGTTTGCTTCTCTCTCTTTGTGTTGTTGAAGAGAGATTGTCTATCTTCTTTTCTAAAACTTCCAAAGAACGTTCTGTCTCTTTTTGCAATTTAGCATGTGATTCGTTAAATGCTTTAGTCATTTTCTCTTCAACGATTTTAACCGTATCATTAAGCTTATTAAATTGTAATTCAAAGTCTTTTATCTGATTCCCAAAAATCAAATCTCTAATCTGATCTACGTTATTTGCATTTTTATCTGACATATCTACCCTTTTATAGTGTTAATAGTATTATTTTCATGTATTTTAACATACAAAAGTCACGATAATGTCATTTTTATTGTAAAATATGCTATAAATGCATAAAATATTCAAATTATTTAAGGATTTCACTATGTTTCAAAAGATGGCACCACTCATTGTATTGGGTTTATTTGTCGCAGGTATGTATTTTATGATGCAAGGTACCCAAAAAGCACTACATATGACAAAAGTAAAACACGAGATTAAAAAGTAGAAATCACCTCTAAAATCTGCTCTACTTTAGCTTGAGGATTTTCGTCTTTATAGATAGGACGTCCTACAACAGGGTAATCAACGCCCTCTTCATTGGCTACTTCCAACGTAGCCACTCTCTGCTGGTCTCCTGTATCTTCACCAAAAGGACGAATGCCAGGACAGAGTGTTAAAAATGTGTCAGACGTGGCATTTTTTATCGCACGGCTTTCAAAACTCGAACACACAACACCATCTAAACCATTTTTATACGACATTTTTGCAAACTGCTCTGCTTTTTCATCAATACTCTTTTCATACACTGCTTGAAAATTGGCCTCATCAAAAGAAGTGAGTGCCGTTACAGCCAGAACTAAAGGACGCTTTTCATAACTACTTAATCTTTCCATCACTGTTTTCATAGCCACAGAACCTGCACTGGCATGGATATTAAACATATCGACACCCAGTTTGGCTATCTCTTCTGCTGCGTCAGCCATAGTGTTAGGAATATCATAGAGTTTAAGGTCAAGAAAGATTTTAAAATCAGGATTTATGACTTTAAGTGCTTCTATAAAAGCTTTACCATCACGAATATAAGCACGAAACCCTACTTTCATCCAAACATCATAGCCTTTTAGTGACTCTGCAAGTGCCAAATTTTCTTCTGCTGATGGTAAATCAAGTGCTACGCATAACTCCATTTAACTTCCCTTATATTTAAGTGGTATAATTATACTTTAAAATAACTAATTAAGGACTAAACACTATGTTTGGAAAAGACTCAAAAAGATACGACATCGCTCAAGATGTGATGGAAACATACCAATACGCTAAATTTAACACCTCTAAAGGTACTATCTGGGCAAAACTTTACCCTGATGATGCACCTAATACTGTAGCAAACTTTGCACACTTGGCAACTGATGGTTTTTACAACAACCTAGCATTCCACAGAGTCATCCCAGGATTTATGGCACAAGGTGGTTGTCCTCACTCAGGACCACAAGGTAACCCTTCTATGGCAGGAACAGGTGGACCAGACTGGCAAATAGACTGTGAGACAGACACAAGTACACAACCACATAGACGCGGTACGCTTTCTATGGCTCACGCTGGACCAAACACAGGTGGAAGCCAGTTTTTCATTACTTTTGTACCTACGCCTCACCTAGATGGTGTACACACAGTATTTGGTGCTATCGAAGAAAATGATACAGATTCTTTCATGGTGCTTGATAATATTGAGCAAGGTGATGCTATTGAGTCTATCGAGATTGTAGCTTCTAAAGCGTAAGCAATTTCTTAAAATACGCGTAGGGTGGATTCATCCACCGATAAATGATATAATATCATGGTGGGTAAACCCACCCTACGCGAGATAATTATAAAAGGTGCGTATCTAATGTACGGATATTACAGAGTATCAGCCGCAGTAAACAAAACAGTTGTAGGTAACCCTGCTAAAAATGCTGAAGAAGTTTTAAAACTCATACATGATGCTCACAAAAAAGAGGTTTCTGTCATTGTATTTCCAGAGCTAACGCTTACAGGATACACTGCCAGTGACCTTCTCATGAACCAGACACTCATCGCATCTCAAGATGATGCACTCTCATATATATTAAAAAATATAGAAAATATTAATACTATCGCTATAGTCGGTATTGCCGTCTTTGAAGCTGATAGACTCTACAACTGTGCTGCTGTCATTCAGAACGGAAAAGTGCTTGGTGTCGTACCCAAATCCTACCTGCCAAACAAAAAAGAGTTCTACGAAAAACGTCAGTTTACTACAGGACGTGACATCACTAGAACAACGCTTGATTTGCTAGATACGGAAGTACCTTTTGGTGTAGACTTACTCTTTACAGACAAAAAAGACATGACTTTTGGGGTAGAGATATGCGAAGACCTTTGGGCTGTGACACCTCCAAGCAACCACATGGCATCCAATGGAGCGAACCTGCTCTTTAACCTTAGTGCAAGTAATGAGCTCATAGGTAAACATGTGTACCGTGAAGAGCTTGTGCGAACGCAGAGTGCCAGATGTATGGCTGCCTATGTCTATGCTTCAGCAGGTGTGGGAGAGAGTACAACCGATACTGTCTTTGGTGGACATGCTATCATCTCTGAATATGGCTCTACTTTAGCTCAAAATGAACGCTTTAGACTAGATAGCCACATGATAACAGCAGACGTTGACTTAGAACGCTTAAGATGGCTACGGCTCAATGAGTCTAGCTATGGTGATGCTAGACGTAAAAAGACTAGAGTTATCAAAGTAGACGCGCTACCAAACATGAGCAAAATAGCACGCACCATAGACCCTAGCCCCTTTGTACCCTCAAAGTACGCAGACAAAAAGCACCGATGTGACGAGATAGTCCACATCCAAGCCCACGGACTCATCAAGCGTATGAGCCATGCACGCATCAAAAAAGCGCTCATAGGTATATCTGGTGGACTAGACTCCACCCTTGCCCTACTCTCGACACACAGAGCCTTTGAGATGATGGGTTGGGATATTAAAGACATCATCGCCATAACCATGCCAGGCTTTGGTACGACAACGAGAACCAAGTCAAATGCTGTACAACTTTGCGAAGCCTTAGGTGTGACACTTAAAACTGTAGACATTACCGACATCTCTCTAAAAGAGTTTGAAGCCATAGAGCATGACAAAGACGAGCATAGCGTGACGTATGAGAATGTTCAAGCTAGAGCAAGAACTTCTATATTGATGAATATGGCAAATAAAGAAGGTGGTCTTGTCATCGGTACAGGCGACCTAAGCGAGATAGCCCTTGGCTGGAGCACTTACAACGGTGACCACATGAGTATGTACGCCCTAAACTCAGGCATACCAAAAACACTCATACAGTATGTCATTGAGTACTACAAATCTAATGAAAAGATAGCTGATATTATAGACGATATACTAGACACTCCCATAAGCCCAGAACTCCTCCCACATGAGGGTGATGAGATAGTCCAAGAGACTGAGAGCATCGTAGGGCCATACGAGCTTCACGACTTCTTTTTATACCACTTCATCAAGTACGGAGCCAAGCCTTCTAAAATCCTACACTTAGCTACTATAGCATTTGATACTAAATACGATGAGAATATTATAAACAAGTGGCTAAAAGTATTTTTAAAGCGTTTTTTCACCCAACAGTTTAAACGCTCATGTATGCCAGATGGCCCAAAAGTTGGTACGATTTCTTTGAGTCCTAGAGCAGATTGGAAGATGGCTAGTGATGTGGATTTTGAGGTTTGGTTGGAGGGGTTGGAGTGAGAAAGATATTTTTTAATTGTATATTATTAAGTAGTTTTCTCTTCAGTAATGCTAATTTAAACATTGAATATAATCAATTACAACATATTTCATATCAAAACAATATTATACCTAATCAATTAATTCTAAATTTTAAAAAAGCATATTGGCAAAAAATGCTAGATTTTTCTATAACAAACATGAACAAACAAGTTACAATCAATATTGATAATATACATACTCATCCTGTTATAATGGGTATTGTTTTTAACACTGTAACAATATCAATACCTGAGAACAAGGAAATAAATAAAAAATTTAAAATAAATATCAATGAAAACAATTCAAAAAAGAACACTGAAAATGAAATAGAATTTTTGTTTTTAATGTTAAAAAAATATCCAAATAATTATTATCTACGGGAAGAACTCATTCTTAATTTTCACATGTTCAATACAATAAAAGATAGTAAATCTTGTATTAAGATATATGATACTTCAAATGCAGTATTAAAAGAAAGAATAATACGCAATCAATATCAATATATTTTTGACTGTTATACAGATTTAAATAAAACAGATGAGGCATTTAAACTTTTAAGCTTGGCAGATAAAATTATTTCCAAAAATGAACGATATATAATTCTAGAAAAAAAGGCTTTTTTATATCAAATAAATAATGAATTGGAAAAATCTAAATTTTTCTATCAAAAATCAATTTATCTATTAGAGGAAACTGATTTTTCAATGCAAATGAAAAATTTTAATGAAGAACAAAAAAGAGAGATTTTGAATATTAAAAACAATGAACTTAAGCGTTTAAAAAATCTTTATAACAATGAGCCACTTGCAGATTCCCAAAGACAACCCACAATTTAAGCTAAATTGAATTTCAAAAAAGCCCTTAAACCCTCATAAATGTTATAATTATCTACCAAAAAAAAACAACACTACAAGAACAAAC
>Ga0256829_1000962_pt1 | contig 25121 bp, 22 predicted proteins | sample 131447metaG_FD_185979 | JGI IMG/M metagenome (GOLD analysis project Ga0256829, IMG submission 185979) | Hydrothermal vent microbial communities from Lau Basin, Pacific Ocean - 131-447 | ecosystem: Environmental > Aquatic > Marine > Hydrothermal vents | place: Pacific Ocean: Lau Basin | collected...
GTTTCTGCGCCGCTTGGATGAAGCCCAGCTTTTGGAAGAAAAGAAGATGAACCTTATTGGTGGAAAAGTTTCCAATCCAACCTATCAACCCCAACATGCGTCTTTTCGTTGGCACAGCTTTAAGCATAACGATCCTGAAACGATGTTTGACCTCTTCACCCAGCCCCAAGCCTCAGCAGATGGATTTACGGTCTTCACGCACATGATACAAGTTGGCAAAGCAGGCGGTGTATTTGCCAAATACATGAAGGGTGCCACCTTTATGATTCCTACGCCTCGCTTGCTTGACCAAGTGGTGCAGATGATTGATGGCATTCAAATGGATGACCGCGACACCAAAGGCGACCTGTACGAATATCTACTTTCTAAAATCGCTACGGCTGGTCGCAATGGTCAGTTCCGCACACCGCGCCATATCATTCAGATGATGGTTGAGATGATGGAACCCACCCAAGAAGACACCATTTGTGACCCTGCATGTGGCACATCAGGTTTCTTGGTTGCCGCTGGGGAATATGTGCATGACCATTTCCCTGAATGGTTTCATCAAGAGACATTTCGCAACCACTACAACACAGACATGTTCACAGGCATTGAGTTTGACCCCAGTATGTTGCGTATTGGCGCGATGAATTTGCAACTACATGGCATCGAACACCCGCAACTGATTGGTCGTGATTCATTGAGTGAAGCCAATGCAGACATGCGTGACGCGTTCAGCCTGATTTTAGCCAACCCACCATTCAAAGGCTCGTTGGATTATGATGGTGTAGAAGCTTCTCTACTGAAAACCGTCAAAACTAAAAAGACCGAATTGCTGTTTTTAGCCTTGATACTGCGCATGCTCAAGATTGGTGGACGTTGTGCGGTGATTATTCCTGATGGGGTGCTGTTTGGTTCATCCAATGCCCATAAGAAGTTAAGAGAGGAATTGGTGGCAGGGCAAAAGCTTGAAGCAGTGATTTCTATGCCCAGCGGCGTGTTTAAACCGTATGCAGGGGTAAGCACGGCGATTCTTATTTTTACCAAGACCAACAATGGCGGCACAGACAAAGTTTGGTTTTACGATATGCAAGCCGATGGTTACAGCCTCGACGATAAGCGCGCACCGATTGCCGAGAACAATATCCCCGACATCATCAAACGCTTCAAAGCGCGTGATACCGAACATGAACGCGCCCGCACCGAGCAAAGCTTTCTTGTACCAATGGATGAAATCAAAGCCAATGATTGGGATTTGAGTATCAACCGCTATAAAGAGATTGTGTATGAAGAAATCGAATATGATGCACCTAGCGAGATTATTGCCCAAATTGAACAGCTTGATGGTGAACGCGCTACTGCATTGAGGGTATTAAGGGATTTACTGACGTGATAAGTATGCTTTCAGAAGCACCTGAAGGTTGGAAGATAGTTAAAATACCTGAAGTTTTATTTTTCCAAGAGGGTCCAGGGGTTCGTAAGTGGCAATTTCATGATTCTGGGGTAAAACTTTTAAATGTTGGAAATATCAATGGTGGTAGAATAAACCTTTCCTCAACAAAAATTCATTTATCAGAAGAAGAAGCATACGGTAAGTATGGACATTTTTTAATTGATGATGGTGACCTTCTGATTGCTTGTTCTGGCATTGTTGTTGATAATTTCCATAATAAAATTGCTTTCATAAGTAAAACAGACCTGCCTTTATGTCTGAATACAAGCACAATGAGGTTTAAAGCATTAGACGAAGGCATTATTAACTTAAACTTCTTTAAATATTTCTTGCAAACAAATCATTTCACCAAGCAGTTGCGGAAGTTAATAACAGGGTCAGCACAATTAAACTTTGGACCAAGTCATATTAAGAAAATTGATGTTTTTCTACCCCCCCTAGAAGAGCAGAAAAAGATTGCCGCGATATTGGATGCGGTGGATGCGCTGCGGCAAAAAGATGCGCAACTCATCGCCAAATACAACGCCCTCAGCCAATCCCTGTTTTTGGATATGTTTGGTGACCCTGTAACCAATCAATATGGATTCACAAAAGGAACTATTAGAGACCTATTGTCTTCAGCAAAATATGGCACAAGTGCTAAAGCTCAAGATGGCGGTAAATATCCTTATTTGCGAATGAACAATATTACTTATGAAGGTGAGATGGATTTTACTTCATTAAAGTACATAAACCTTGAAGAAAAAGATAAACCAAAATACTTGGTGCGAAAGGGTGATGTCCTTTTCAATAGAACGAATAGTAAAGAGCTGGTTGGAAAGACTGGGCTATTTAATAAAAATGAAGAAATGGCAATTGCTGGCTATTTAATAAGGTTGAGAACAAATAATCTTGCAAATCCATATTTTGTATGGGCTTATTTAAATTCAAAACATGGGAAAATAGTGTTACGGCACATGTGCAAAAGTATTGTAGGCATGGCAAACATCAATGCGCAAGAGTTGCAAAACATTAAAATCCTACAGCCCCCAATTACCCTACAAAACCAATTCGCCGAACGAATCCAGCATATCGAAGCGCAAAAGCAGCAAGCGCAAGCCGCTTTGCAAAAGTCCGATGATTTATTTAACAGCTTATTGCAGCGTGCCTTTAAAGGTGAATTAACGGCATAACCAAGCCCAGAACCTGAGCGAACACGCCTACATGTTTACAGTTAGACGATCTTGAACTTTACAATTGGACGATGTTTAACTTTACAATTGGACGACGCTAAGGTTTACTATCAGACGATATGAATAGCATGACTTATACTAGGCACATAAAGCCTCGCATAGAAGAAGCTTTGGATGATACGCCAGTCGTGCTTGTACACGGCCCTCGCCAATGCGGCAAAACGACCCTTGTTAAGCAAATAGGTGACCTGCGTGGTTACACTTATATGTCTTTTGATGATGATAACCTAGTGAGTGCTGCACGCACTGACCCGATTGGCTTTGTAGATAGACTTGGTGATAAGGTTATCTTGGATGAAATACAACGTGTGCCCGAGTTATTTACATCTATTAAACATGCCGTGGATAAGCATAGAGTAGCTGGCCGCTTTTTACTCACGGGTTCTGCAAATATTTTGCTACTGCCAAAACTATCCGACTCTCTAGCAGGCCGCATGGAAGCGATTCAACTTCATACGCTATCTCGCTATGAAATTGAGGCTAAAGGCGAAGCTTTATTACCTCACTTGTTTAAAAATGAGCTTGCATTTGGGCTGTTGGATAAGCTAAATGACACACTTGCTGAATATATTGTGGAAGGAGGCTTTCCCGAGCCGCTGCAAAGGTCATCTGCTAAACGAAAACAACAATGGCATCAAAACTATATCAATACGCTCATTCAACGTGATATTCGAGAAATGGCACAGATTGCGAACTTAAATGAATTACCTAAGCTATTAGAGCTTACAGCACTACAAAGCGCACAGCTGCTAAATCTAAGTAATATTTCCAAATCATTTCAATTAAGCCGACAAACCATCACTTCATATTTCACCTTGTTACAACATATTTTTTTAGTAGATGAACTTCCTGCATGGCATAATAATAAAGGTAAACGCCTTATTAAAACACCCAAGGTACACCTTTGTGATACGGGACTAGCTGCGGCAGTTTTAAAATTAACCAGTGAACAGCTTTATGATGAGGATAGAACCATGCTGGGACATTTATTGGAAAGCTTTGTTTACAATGAACTCAAGCGCCAAGCCAGTTGGTATGAAAAAGAAGTGAGTTTTTATCATTATCGGGACAAAGACCAATACGAAGTAGATATTGTGATGGAGCAATATGGTGGAGGCACAGTTGGTATTGAAGTGAAGGCTTCAGCCACTGTAAAAGAGCAAGACTTCAAAGGTTTAAAACGTTTGCAAGATACAGTTGGCAAGCATTGGAAAGCAGGCATTATTTTCTTTGATGGCGAATATCCTTTGTCATTTGGGAATAAACTTCATGCTCTACCTATCAGTGCATTGTGGTCTTGGGGAGTATAGAATGCTCTTAAGAGCAGCTTTAGCATGAGTAACTTCGTATTTATCCAAACCGATTTCCCTAGCCTTTATGCAGATGCATTGGAAGCGGAGAAGCTTACCTTTGTATCACCTACGGCAGCAGCGATATTGTGCCGTAGTAGTTTGGAAAATGCGGTGAACTGGTTGTATGACCATGATAAGAGCCTAAACCGTCCGTGGCGACCTGATTTAAGCACGTTATTGCATGAGCAGTGTTTTAGGGAGCAGTTTCCACAGAGTTTGTTTCGTGAAATTAATCTGGTGCGTAAAACTGGCAATGCAGCAGCACATGGCAGCAAAATCAAGGCTGGTGATTCGCTTGCATCACTCAAATATCTGTTTCGCTTTATGCTTTACCTCAATATGTATTACGGCACTACCAAGCCGCAAAGCAAGGTGTTCGATGAATCACTGGTTCCTGATGGCAAACGAGATAAAGTAGTACAGGACAAACAACAGCACCTTCGTCAGCAAAAGATTAGCCAGCAACAAATTTTGGATTTACAGGCAGAGCTGGCAGCCAAGACCAAAGCTGCGATTAAAGCAGAAGAAAAACTACGACAACAAGCCCAAACCAGTGCAACACTTAAAGCTGCGTGGGAAGAAGAACGTGCTTCACTTACCGCATTAAAGGTTGAGCGGCAAAAGGCGGTAGATTTTCAAACTGCTGTACCATTGGCAGTGTCCGAAGCGGAAACTCGCAGACGTTACATTGATTTATCACTCAAGGAATGTGGTTGGGATGATTTGCGTGAAGGGCGCGAGCTTGAGCATGAAGTGACTGGTATGCCGAAAAGCACCAACCCATCAGGGCTTGGTTATGTGGATTATGTGCTTTGGGGTGATGATGGTCTGCCGCTGGCTGTGGTGGAAGCGAAGAAAACCATGGCAGATGCGCGCAAAGGTAAACATCAAGCAACATTATATGCCGATTGCTTAGAAGCCAAGCATGGGCAACGCCCGATTATCTTTTATAGCAATGGCTTTGAAACCTATTTGTGGGATGACCAATTTTACCCTGAGCGTGAAGTGCAGGGCTTTTATACCAAGAATGAGCTGCAACTGATGATTCAACGGCGCGGCAACCGCACGGATATTCGCAATTTTAAGGTGAACAAAGCCATTTCTGGACGAGCATATCAGCTAGAGGCGATTCAACGTGTGGCAGAAAACTTTGCTGCACATAATCCTGATGGAGAGCTGCGCGGTAGGGCAAGGCAAAGCTTGTTGGTGATGGCGACTGGTAGTGGTAAAACGCGAACATCGGCAGCCATTGTGGATATGCTGACCAAGTGTAATTGGGCAAAACGTGTGTTGTTTTTGGCAGACCGTAATGCACTCGTGAGGCAAGCGAAGAATGCCTTTAATGAATACTTACCACATTTATCGGCGATTGATTTGACCAAGGAGAAAGAGGATAACGGCACACGCTTGGTATTCTCTACTTATCCAACGATTATGAATCGCATTGATGGCAGCTTTGTGGGTGGAAAAGGCGGTGATGAACGTTTTTATGGGGTTGGGCATTTTGATTTAATTATTGTTGATGAGGCACATCGCTCGGTCTATCAGAAGTATGGCGCAATCTTTGACTATTTTGATGCCATGCTTGTGGGGTTAACAGCTACACCCAAGACAGACATCGACCATAATACATACGGCTTATTCGGCATTGAAGATGATAACCCCACCTTTGCTTATGAATTGGACACAGCGGTTGCTGAGGGGTATCTGGTACCGCCTAAAGCGGTGTCTGTACCACTACAGTTTATGCGTGAAGGCATTAAATATGATGACTTGTCTGAATCTGAGAAGGTTGAGTATGAAGAGAAGTTTGGCGACCCAAGCAATGAGGAGGTTGCTGATGAGATTTCTAGCTCGGCTTTGAATAGTTGGTTATTCAACACCGATACGGTGGATAAGGTGCTGAATCATTTAATGGTGAATGGTATCAAGGTGGAGGGTGGTGATAAGCTGGGCAAGACGATTATCTTTGCTAAGAACCATGAACATGCCATTTTTATTGAGCAACGATTTAATAAAAACTATCCTGAATATGCAGGCAAGTTTCTACGTGTGATTGATAATTATGAAAGCAAGGCACAAGATTTATTGGAAACCTTTGTGGATGCTTATGAAGAATCTGACCCTCAAATTGCTGTATCGGTGGATATGATGGATACAGGGGTGGATGCTCCGCGCGTGGTGAACTTGGTATTCTTTAAACAGGTAAAATCACCCACGAAATTCTGGCAGATGATTGGGCGCGGTACACGACTTTGCCCAAACTTGTTTGGCATTGGGCAGGATAAGAAGAACTTTGCCATTTTTGATTTCTGTCAGAACTTTGAATTTTTTAATGAAAACCCTGATGGCTTAAAAACCAAAGCTGTGAAAAGCCTGACCCAGCAAACCTTTGAGGCTAAGCTTGAAGTTGCTATGCTGATTCGTGAACAGGCTGATAGCACAGAGCCGCAAAGAGCGTTGGCTGAGTCTTATATCAATGCGTTACAGCAAGCTGTGGCAGCATTAAATCAAGACCGCTTTGTGGTGAAAGCCAAGCTGCGTTTTGTGGTTGAATATAGTGATGGCAAGCGTTGGGCAAGCTTGTCTAAGAGTGATGTGTTGGACATTAACCCTAATTTATCTGGGTTGGTGTTGCCGCATGATGGCGATGATGAATTTGCACGTAGGTTTGATGTGTTGATGCTGCGTTACCAGTTGGCACTGCTTACAAATGCATACAGCACCGATAACTTTATCAATAAAATCAGCCGAATTGGAAAGGACTTGTTGAAAAAGCAGAATATCCCTGCGGTAGCGATGCAAAGCGACCTACTCAATCAGCTACAAACAGAAGACTTTTGGCTCAGTGTGAATGTGAATCGCTTGGATGATGTGCGTGTAAGCTTGCGTGATTTGATGAAGTATCTGGATAAAGAAAGTCGGGTGAATATCACCACGAACTTTGAAGATACGATTGATATGGATGGGGTGCATGAACCTGATGTTCTTGGAACGCATGTCGGACTACAAAGTTATCGTGACCGTGTGGAATCTTATGTGCGTCATCACAAAGGGCATGTCGTGATTCAAAAGCTAAAAAGTAACAAACCCATTACTGAAATGGACTTGCAGGCTTTGGAAGGTATTTTATTTGCTGGCGAAATTGGAACCAAACAAGATTATATCAATAACTATGGAGAGAAACCTTTGGGTGAGTTTATTCGTGGTATTGTTGGCTTGGATAAGGTCGCCATGCAAGATTCTTTTTCTGGGTTTATTCAGGCAGGTAATTTGCGAGCTGACCAAATAACCTTTATCAATAATATCATCGACTACCTGACCCGTAATGGGGTGATTGATAAAGCGATGCTCTTTCAGTCACCATTTACATTTGTGCATCAAGATGGCCTGCTGGGCGTGTTTGACGATGCCCAAGCTGGCAAGGTGATTCAGCTAATTGATAGCGTGAATGATAATGCTTTGGTATGCCGCGCATGAACGCATTACATACCAACTTATGCTTAAAGAGGTGTTTATTATGTGCGGCTTTGTAGCCATTCTTGGCAAGCAAAAATCAGAGGGCGAGTTAACCCGTATGGCACAAGCTGTCGCTATGCGTGGTCCTGATGATTCAGGTGAGTACGTCTGCGAAGGTTTTGCTGCCAAACATCATCGTCTTGCCATTATTGGTGCTGATTCACGCGGGCATCAGCCCATGAGTGTGGATGATGTTGTTATCACATTCAATGGCTGTATCTATAACTACCAAGCCTTGCGCAAGCAGTTAGAGCAAGATGGTGTACACTTTCAATCTGATAGTGATACAGAAGTATTGCCACACTTATACCGCCGCTTTGGTGCATCCATGTTTGCCATGCTCAATGGCATGTTTTCTATAGTATTATGGGACAAGCGTGAAAAAATATGCCTGATTGGGCGCGATGCTTTTGGTGAGAAACCCCTATTTGTATGCGAACAAGCTGGGCGTATTGGATTTTCTTCCTTGTTATCTGGCTTTGAAAAAGGTGATTGGTCTTTAACACCAGACTTGCATGCTGTGCATGCCATATTAACAACCATGCGTGTGGAAGCACCAGCCACCATGTACCAAGAAGTCTCACAATTACCTGCTGGATGTTATGCTATTGCACGGGCAGGCGAAGCCATTGCTATTCGCCGCTATCATTTCTTGCCTGAACCAGATCAGCCTCTGGATATCTCCCCTGATGAAGTCCAAGGCGAGATTAAAACACTGCTAGAAGATGCATTCAGCATGCGCTTGGTCTCGGATAAACCCTTGGGTGTCTTTCTATCTGGTGGCGTTGATTCATCTTTAATTGCTGGTGTTTTGGCTCAAAAAAGCAACCAGCCTCTACACACATTCTCCGTACGCTTTGCAGGAGGCACGGCAGACTATGATGAAAGTGGCTTTGCTCAAAGTGTCGCCAATCACTTAGGCACTGAGCATCAAACACTTGAAGTCAATGCTGATGCCCATCATGCCTTAAACGATTTGGCACTGGGATTTGATCAACCAATCACCAATTCAGCAGCCTTGCCCATGTATCTCATAAGCCAAGCTGCAAAACCTTATGTTGATGTGGCATTATCAGGTGTGGGTGGTGATGAGTTGTTTGGCGGCTATCCGCGCTATTTGGGTATGGCATGGCAGCAAAAGTTGCGCCACTTACCGGCTCGAAATTTGGCACTCACATGCCTGCAAAAGCTTGGCGATAGCGGTTCCAGTCGTAATATGCGTGGTCGTTTACGACGTTTTCTTCAGGGATTAAATCTAAACCCTGATGAGGCTTATCAGCAATGGATGCGAACAACTGGAGCTGATTGGTCGCATATGTTTACACAGCAAGAACCTAGCATGAGTGCCCGAACATGGCACAGTGCCAGCGATGCATATGGCGGCTTGGCAGGTCTTTTACAACGTTATGGAGCCGTAAACGGTGCTATGTCATACGACATACTCACCTACTTAAATGATGATTTACTGGCAATGGGCGACCGCATGAGCATGGCACATGGCTTGGAATTACGCGCACCTTTTCTCGATACACGATTATTATCGCTTATGACCACCTTGCATGCATCATGGAAAGTCAAAGGTATGCCTTGGCAGGAGCATTTAAAGGTGGTGTTAAAATCCATCACTACAGATTACATCCCACACGATATGGTTTATCGTCCCAAGCAGGGATTTATGGCTCCCATCAAACATTGGTTGCGTAGCGATTTGGCGCAAGATGTGGAGAATCTCACCCAATCAAATCCTTTGGGTGGTTTGGTGCGGCGTGAATTTATACAAGAGCAATGGCAGCGTCACCAGTGCGGTGAAGATCGCTCTGATATACTATGGGGGCTATTATTAATGGATCGCTGGATGCAGCAACGGGGGTGGCAGTTTTGAATTTAAAAGGCTTGCGCGTATTGCTTGTTAGCGATGTCTCAGCTCAAACAGTCCATGGCGGTGCCGAGCGTATGTTGCACCATCATATTCGCGCTTTGCACGATGCTGGAGCCAAACTCAGTGTATTAACCAGGCAGCCCACTGATGATGCTGAAATTCTTATCAAGCTGGACCATGGCATTGATGAACACCGCCTTATTTTTAGTGGTGATAAAGGCAGAAAAGGGCTAATGCAATTACGCAAAGAGGCCAATATATGGTGGCAAATGCATCAAGAATTTGATGTGGTCGTTGCCGAACAGCCCTTTGTAATGTGGGCACTCATGCAGGCTGGCTGCAAGCTGCCACGCCTGCAAATATGTCATTCATTTGCTTTTGAAGAATATGCCACAAGGCATGGGCTGGATTGGAGTTTTCGCCATCGCCTAGTAACTTCTGGCATGCGCGCACTGGAAAAAAGTGTTTATCAAAGTGCGCAGTCATACTTGGTGTTAAGTGATTTTATGCAACAACGTTTACAGAATTTCTTTAACATCCCAGAGAAGAGAATTACTGTCGCGGCAGGTGGCATTGATGGCTTTGATTTGCCATGGGAAGAGCATAAAAAAATACGCCAGTCCATCTGGGGTGATCAGGCTGATTTGCCAAGCATCGTTACACTACGAAATTTAGTGCCACGTACGGGTGTGGATTTATTGGTGCAGGCCGCAGCTATTGTGCATGTTGATCGACCCGATGTGCGTTGGCATGTGATTGGTAGTGGGGCATTGTTCGAGCCACTAAAGCGGCTTCGCGACACCTTAAATATGCATAACATCATTGAATTCAATGGTTTTTTATCTGAAAAGAAAGTCCAACAATATCTATGGGCGGCAGATTTATTTATGCTACCTACCCGCTCGCTTGAAGGCTTTGGCTTGGTAACATTGGAAGCCAATGTGCTTGGACTTCCTGTCATTGCCACACCTGTTGGCGCAAATCTTGATGTGGTATCGTGGCATCCGCTCAACCGTATCGCAGAGCAGGCAACACCTGAATCACTCGCCAAAGAAGTGCTGCAATATCTGGATACATTACCAAACTTTAAAACTCGCCAAAAACTAGCTTCCGAAACAGAAGGGCATTTTGCATGGCAAAAACATGACCATGCCTTAACCGCAGCCGTTCGATCTTTGGCATGAAAATCCTACATTTGATTACACGCATGGATCGTGGAGGTTCAGCTGTTAACACCCTACTTTCGGGTATTGAGCAATGCCGTTTGGGGCATCAGGTCACGTTAGCTTTCGGACCCAGCCTTGAATCAGAGATGTCTTTGCAAGAGCAGGCTAAAGTGGATGAAGATGTGGCAATATTTCAAGCCTTAGACGGTAACATCGTCATCCTACCCGCCATGTTGCGCAGCATGGGCAAACATGATTGGCAGGCATACAAGCAAATAAAAGAACTCTTACTTCAAGGTTTTGAGATTGTTCACACGCATACATCCAAAGCTGGTGCTTTGGGTCGCTTGGCTGCAAAAGATGAAACTATCGTACACACACCACATGGGCATATTTTCCATGGTTATTTTGGCACATTAAAAACCAAGGTGTTCATCATCATCGAACGTTTCTTGGCGAAAAGAACTAAAGCACTGGTTGCTCTAACCAAAGCCGAGCGCGACGATCATTTGGCATTATCCATAGGCACAGCAGAGCAATGGCATGTGATTCCCAGTGGTGTTGATATTCTTCATATCAAACAAGAGGTTAAGAAAATTCGCAAGGAAATAAAGTGGGATGCGGTTTCTGTAGGCAGGCTTGTGCCTATTAAAGGCATGGAGCGTTTGATTACTGCGTGGGCAAAAGTGTGTGAACACAAAGCCAATGCGAAACTCGCTCTTGTCGGTGATGGTGAAGAGCGTCATGCCTTGGAATTATTGGCAGACAAACTGGGTATTGCTGAAAATGTTCATTTCGCAGGCTGGGCAGATCCTTTGCCATACTTGGCTTCGGCTCGTTGTTTTACTTTGTTGTCACACAATGAAGGCATGGGGCGAGCTGTCGTTGAAGCCTTTGCTGCGGGGCTACCATGTGTAGTGTCAGATGTTTGTGGTTTACGTGAATTGGTTGATGATCGTGTTGGTCGTGTCGTGAATGCCAATCATGCGAAAGAAGTGGCCGATGCTTTGCTAAAAGAATGGGATGATACAACCATCAACGCAGCAAGAGAGCGTGCTAAATCTTATTCTATACAGACCATGATACATGGTTTGGAGAAGTTATATCAACATGTTCGCACGTAGCTTCTTATTATCATATTGTTTGTTTTCAGGCGTGTTTAGCAGCTTCGCTGCCGATGTCGATATGCTTCGCTTACGGCAACTACTAGAAGCTTCCGATCGCCTAGAGCTTGCAGAAGCACAGGGAGCTGCAAGCATTGAACAAAAAACAATTTCTTTGCAAAATTTCCATGCTCCCAAACGTGTTTTGATTGATGTGCGTAGCAGCCATTCTGATGGTATGCATGATATGGATATGTTGATTCATTTAGCCAAAAAACGTGGTGTTGATGCTTTGGCATTTACTGAGCATGACCGTTATTCCATTCGTTTCGGCATTGACCCTATGCCCAATATTCTGGGTTATTCCATGCAGCACCCATCGCTCTATGTCACAGGCTTGGATTATTTTTTCTCTGATTTACAGCATCAACGCACCCAACATCCTGATATTCAACTTTTTGCAGGCACTGAATCAACACCTGGTTACACTTGGTCTGGTATCCCTTTTAAAGATTTAACCTTACATCATGCTGAACGACACCTCATCACATTGGGCATCGAAAGACCCGAACAAGTTGAAGGTCTAAGCAGCTATGATTTGCGCCATGCTTATGGGCATCGAGGCATTTCTCTGGCATTTTGGTGTGGCCTCATATTTGTTTTAATCATTGTTTTTATGCGCCGTCGCAAACGTCCCATTGCTTTGTTATTGATGGCATCTTTTATCGCATTTTTAACATCATGGCTCATGAAACCTACAATCGACCCAGATGTGGATTTTATCAACACGGCACGTGAACAGGGTTTATTTGTTATTTGGACCCATCCAGGCACATTGTCAGGTGTTCGCGAAGGTCCTATGGGTATACACTTGGATACGCCGCCTTATAATCGACGTGTCTTCAAAGAGCCAACCGCCGATGCTTTTGCAGCAGTTTATGGTGATACCGATCAGAATACTGTTGCTGGTGGGTTATGGGATCGTTATATGATGGACTATATGCGTGCTTACCATGATAAACCTATTTGGGCAGTTGCCGCTGGTGATTATCATGAAGAAGGTATGGCAAATGAATATTTGGGTAATTTCCCCATGGATGTTTGGAGCAAAACTGCCAAACCCAATGATATTCTAGCAGCCATGCGTCAAGGACACATGGTGGCATGGGGCATGACAAAAGATAAGAATATCGCCATGAAAACTTTATATTTAGAAGATGCCGATGGTTTGCGTTTATTGCCTGGTGATGAAGCAGATGTTCGCCCACCATTGCATGTCGTTGCGGCTTTAACAGATGCTGTGCAAGGCTCCGAAGAACACAGCACATTGAAAGGTTTTAAAGGTGAATGGATTGTCGATGGCAACATCGTAAAAACAGAGTTATTGCAAGTGAACGCCAAACGAGCTCCCATGATACCACTGCAAATCACCACGGGAGCGCATGTTATCCGATTACAAATAAAGCAAGGGTTACGCATGGTCGCCAACCCATTCTTGGTACATATTCAATGAAACTTATCACCATTCACCAACCGAACTACCTGCCATGGGCTGGTTTCTTCCATAAATGGATGATTTCCGATGCCTTTATTATTTTAGATACCGTACAATATCATAAAAATGAATGGCAAAATCGCAATCGCATCAAAACTTCCCAAGGTGCACAATGGCTGACTGTGCCTGTGACTTATCGCTTCCCGCAGACCATCGAACAAGTTGGCATTGCTCCAAAGCCTTGGGCTCGCAAACAAGTTGCTGCCATTGAGCAGAACTATGCCAAAGCACCTTATCTGGATAAATATTGGTCTGAATTAAAGCCCATCTTTGAGCAGCCATGGCAAGATCTATGCACATTAAATGTCGCGATGATTCGTGCCTTGGGAGCTATGCTGGGTTGTGAGGCTCCCTTATTATTGGCATCAGAGATGGGGGAGGTGTCGGATGATCCGACGCTACGCTTGATTGAATTAAGCAAGGCTTTGGATGGCACTGCCTATTTATCAGGCTCTGAAGGTCGTAATTATTTGCAGCAATCCACCTTTCAAGATGCCAACCTAGAACTTTATTTCCAACAAGTCGAAGCACCTGTATATCCACAGCTGCATGGTGATTTTATTTCTCATTTGAGCGTGTTGGACGTACTATTTCATTGTGGTGACACATCCAAGGAAATGATTCGTAATATGGGGGGCATGACACAATGACAAATCCGCAAAAATCTTCTCCCAAACGAATTTTAGCCCTCGCACCACACCCCGATGATCTTGAAATTGGTTGTGCAGGCACATTGGCAGAGCACGTCACACGTGGTGATGAAGTCCATATCTTTGTTGCCACCTATGGTGATATAGGTGGAGCCGCCGAAACACGCAAGGCTGAACAGCAAGCCGCCTCAAATATTTTGGGTGTGCATAAGATTCATTGGGGCGGCTTTTCAGATACCATGTTACCACAACAGGCGCAGGAGCTGATGGCAAAGCTTGAGTCCATTGTCCAAGAAGTTGATCCTGATACTGTTTATGTAAATTATGGCGAAGACACCCATCAGGATCACCGTGTATTGGCGCAAGTAGCACGCTCCGTTACCCGCTATGTCCCCAATGTATTATGTTATGAAACCCCATCTTCAACAGGCTTTGAACCCACTGCTTTTATGGGCATACACGATGTTTTGCAATTAAAACTACAGGCATTGGAAGCCCATGCATCACAGCTTGATCGCACCCATATGCGTTTAAATATTGTTGAAATTGCGTTAGCAACGGCACACTTTCGTGGTATGCAAAGCAAGCTATCCTGTGCTGAGGCTTTTATCCCTGTGCGCATACGCCTCTAATGCCACCATGATTCCACACTCACGTCCCTTATTTGATAAGCCTTTCTCCGAAGCTGCTCAATCAGTTGTGTCTTCGGGGCATACGGCATCAGGTAAGCAGGTCGCACACCTAGAGCAGATAATCATACAACAAATAAAAGGTGCAGATGGCGTTGCTGTAGACTCTGGAACCAGCGCATTAATGCTGGCTATTCGTGCATTATCCACAAATTTTTCAACGCACAACACTACCGCACGCATCGGTATTCCTGCCTATGCATGTGCATCATTATTGTTTGCAGTACGTGCCGCAGGTTGCACACCAGTCTGCATGGATTGCAAACACGACCTTCGCTTAGATGAAAATAAAGCATGGGATATTGCCCCTAGCCTAGATGCCATCATTCTGGTGCATCCATTTGGCATGATTGAGCCATTGGTGAAAGAGGACTGGCCTTGCCCTGTCATTGAAGATATTGCACAAGCAGCAGGGGCAATGCTGGATGGAAAGGCTGTCGGCTCTTTCGGTGACGTTACTATTGCATCATTTTATGCCACCAAGCCATGGGGTGGTGCTTATGGCGGTATGGTGCTGGGGTCACAAGAGCTTTGCACACAAATCCGTGCAATGTCGAACCCTGATGCAAGTAATTTTACACAAGCCTATGTTGGCCATCATCAGCTCTCAGATATACATGCTTCTTTGGTTTTGTGTCGTTTGGCATCCTACGAGCAGGAAATACAGCAGCGTCAGAAAAATATATTATGGCTTGATACACACCTGCCCCAAGCTTATAGACAAAGCATCAACGACCGCAAAGTGGGCAATGCTTTTCGCTATATTATCCGTGTAAATGGGCATGCAGATAGTATGATTCAATATTTACGAAAACACGGCATTGGTGCAGCCAAACCTGTTCAACAACCACTCAACCTTGCCACAGGTGAAACATGTGGAGGTGCATCCCAAGCATGGAAAGATTGCATTTCTCTGCCATTATTGCCCACCCTGACTTGCGATGAATACAAACAATACGAAGATGGATTGAAAATATGTTGCCCTTATTAGATAGCTCCCTTACAAGAAACACGGCATTATGTTTAGGGCTTTTATTTGCCTTTCCTTGGCCATTACACGGATTGTTTACCCAAGGCTTTGTCTTGGCACTGGCTGCATGCTTGATTGCCTACGGTCTGATGCCTTATGTGATTCTATTGGCGCACAAAGTAGGCGCGTTGGATGTGCCTGATGCCAGACGCGTGCATGCTATTGTCACCCCTCGTATTGGTGGGCTATCCGTTATTTTAGCGGTAAACCTCACACTATTTTTAAACTTCAACTACTCCATCGAACTCAAAGGTGTGTGCATATCCGCCTTAATCGTCGGTTGTTTATCCTTATGGGATGATATTCGTGAATTATCAGCCTCGATAAAACTCTTAGGGCAATTATTGGCACTGGGTATCTTAATGGCTACGGGTGTACACGTTGATTTTGCGCCCGACACTTGGTGGGGCGGAGCTTTAGAGTATGCAGTTACCGCATTGTGGATCATCGGCATTACCAATGCCTTTAATTTTCTTGATGGCATCAATGGCTTAGCTGCATCATTGGCAGCAACCACATGCTTATTAATGGGTCTGTTGGCATGGCATACAGATCAAATACACATGCTGTTTTTATGTTTGGCTTTAGCAGGTGGTGCGATTGGTTTCTTGCCTGATAATGCCCGTTATCAAACACCAGCCCGTAGTTTTTTGGGCGATGTTGGAAGTACCTATCTAGGCTGGATGATGGCAGCCATTGCTGTCATGGGAGACTGGTCCTCAGATGGTGCAATCAAGGCTTATGCCGCACCATTACTTATTTTTTCTGTGATGATTTTTGATATGATTCATACCACCATCGCGCGTATTCAACGTGGTGATGTTCGTAATGCCCGTGAGTGGATTGAATATGTCGGACGCGATCACTTGCACCATCGGCTGATGGATTTGGGCAGCTCACAACGGCAAGCTGTCATGCTTATTGTCGGTTTCTCATGCATGGTCGGTTTGGCTGCTTTGGCTTTGGTTAAAAGCCCGATTCTTAGTGTATGGCTATTGTTAGGGCAAAGTCTTGTATTTTATACGATTTTAACCGTATTAATGGGAAGGGCTGCAAACAAGTGAAACAACTCGTTCAAACATGGACTGATATTAGTGCAACATTGGCTACCAGCCATACACGTTTATTGGCAGTGTCCAAATACACCTCCGATGCGGCTGTACACACATTAATTAAGGCAGGACAACTTGACTTTGCCGAATCTCGCCCTCAACACTTGCGTGACCGGGCTATGAAATTTCCCGATGTGCAATGGCATTTTATCGGGCCGCTACAAAAAAACAAAGCCAAGTATATTGCCCAATATGCCTACATGTGGCATTCACTCTCCGATTTGCAAACTGCCCAAGCTGTCGCCAAGCATCTCGGAAATCGCACCTTGCCCGTGTTGATTCAAGTGAATATTTCAGGCGAATCTCAGAAACAAGGTGTACCTCCAGAAGCTCTAGCAGAGCTTTACACTGCAATATCTGCCATCAAACAATTAAAGCTTATTGGGCTAATGGGTATGGCTGCCAAAGGCGTAAATCCTACACCAGCATTTCAACTTTTACGTGAACTACGAGATGACTTACAACAAAAAGATGGCACAATTAGCGAATTATGTATGGGGATGAGTGGCGATTGGGAGATTGCGATACAAGAAGGTGCAAGCATGGTGCGTTTAGGAAGTACCTTGTTTGAATCTACAGAAACACATCAAAACAACGAATAAAAGGCAGACCATGCAAAACTTAAACATTACATTTATCGGCGGCGGAAATATGGCAGAAGCCCTGATTTCTGGACTAACCCAATCAGGGCATCATAGCCAGCACATTTGTGTCTCAGATATTAAAGAAAGTCGTTTAAATGATTTACAACACCGTTACAATATCAAAACTGATAGCAATAATATAACTGCTATTTCAAAAGCTGATATTTTGCTGTTAGCAGTGAAACCACAGCAAATGGATAGTGTCTTAAAATCTATCGCCGAACACCTACCATCAGGGTTAACGGTTATCAGTATTGCAGCAGGCGTAAATATGCTTTGCCTAAAACAATTTTTAAACTCTAACGATGCTGGCGTGGTTCGTGTCATGCCCAATACACCCGCATTGGTTGGTGCTGGCATGTCAGTATTGTTTAGTGATGCGGATGAAACCCATAAAAAACGTGCTGAATATGTACTCGCCGCATCGGGTGAAACGGCATGGGTGGATGAAGAGAAACACATGCACGCAGTAACAGCTGTCTCTGGTAGTGGCCCTGCCTATTTCTTTTTACTCGCCGAAGTGATGCAGGCTGCAGGTGAGTCATTGGGTTTATCCAAAGAACTGGCTTCCAAGCTGGCTTCTCAAACAGCCTTAGGTTCTGGCAAAATGTTGGTTGAAAGTGGGCGTAATGCTTCTGACTTACGCACCCAAGTTACAAGCCCTGGTGGCACAACACAGGCTGCATTGGATGAAATGTATGAATGCGGTTTGCCTGATGCAGTACGCAAAGGTGTCGCCGCCGCTAGCAAACGCTCGAGGGAGTTAGCATCATGATTTACTTGGGCTATTTTCTCCAAGCTATCGCTGGCATCTTGGATATGATTTTATTCTTCGCCATGATTGTAGTCATTGCTCGCGCTGTATTATCATGGGTTTCACCCGATCCTTACAATCCCATTGTACGCATCATCAATCAGTTATCCGAACCATTATTATTCCCCATCCGTCGTCGTGTTCCCTATCTAGGCGGCATGGATTTTTCACCCATTATTCTATTGATGGTTATTTTCTTTTTACAAAACTTTCTTGTACAAAGCCTTCAACATTTAGCAATAGGTATGATCAACAATTAATGCTGCTAATGGTACGCGTCTACATCATAAAATAGCTATTAAGATTAAATAAGCTTGTTATTCTAACAAATTCTTGCATATTGCGGGATTCCTAAAAGAAATTCTTTTTCTTTATCGCCACAAACACTCACTGATGTTTAGCGAATTGGAGCAATAATGTGCCCAACACATTCAGTGAACTTCTCTCGGGCACAATGGAAATAAAAACACATGTCATTTGAAAAACTCGGGCTATCAGCCGAATTACTTCGCGCTGTTGCCGATCAGGGTTATACAACCCCTACCCCAGTACAAGCTCAATCCATCCCTACCATCCTTGATGGTCACGATGTTTTAGCAGGTGCACAAACGGGTACTGGTAAAACAGCAGGTTTTACCCTACCTATGCTAAATATTATGCAAAAGAACCACCCCGAACGTGGTCGCAAGAAGCCTATTCGCGCATTGGTTTTAACACCAACCCGTGAATTGGCAGCACAAGTTGCCGAAAGCGTTGCAACTTATGGAAAATACACGCCCATACGTTCAACTGTTGTCTTTGGTGGTGTGGGTATCAACCCGCAAATCCAAAAACTACGCCGTGGCATTGATATTTTGGTCGCAACACCTGGTCGTTTGCTTGATTTGGCGAATCAACGTGAAGTTGACCTATCGCAGATTGAGTTTTTCGTGCTTGATGAAGCCGACCGCATGTTGGACATGGGCTTTATCCATGATATTCGCCGTGTTTTAAAATTATTACCTGCAAAACGTCAAAACTTACTATTTTCGGCCACTTTTTCTGAAGAAATAAAAAGGCTGGCACAAGGTTTTTTAAAGAACCCTGTCTATGTTGAAGTTGCCCGCAATGAAACATCACATCAGGTTACACAAGTCGTACATCCTGTCAGCAAAGCCAAGAAACGTGCCCTATTATCCAAACTCATCTCAGAAGGTGAATGGCAGCAAGTATTGGTATTTACAAAAACCAAACATGGAGCTAATAGGCTTACCAAACAATTGGAAAGCGATGGCATTGGTGCAGCTGCGATTCATGGCAATAAAAGTCAAACAGCTCGTACCAAAGCTCTCGCAGGATTTAAAGCTGGCAGCATTCGTGTATTGGTTGCAACGGATATTGCGGCGCGCGGTCTTGATATTGATCAGCTACCGCATGTCGTAAACTATGAATTGCCGAATGTGCCTGAAGATTATGTACACCGCATCGGGCGTACAGGTCGTGCAGGCAATACTGGCGAGGCGATGTCTTTGGTAAGTAGTGATGAAGATAAGTTGCTCTATGGCATTGAGCGTCTGATTAAAAAAGCTATCCCTAAAGTCTCGGTTGAAGGTTTTGAGCCTGATCCAGAAGACATCAAAGTGGCACAAAAAGAAGCTCAAGAACAAAAGCAACGCCGCAGCTCACATCAACGTCGCCGCAGTCCGAATAGCAATCGCAAGCCTGGACAAGGCAGGACTAAAGCTTCTGGCAATAGATCCCGTAGTAGATAGAAAGACAGCTCTATAAAATAAAAAAGGCCTGCAAACATATGTTTGCAGGCCTTTTTTAATATTCGAATTATTCCAAACCTATTATTCGGCTGCGGGTAACGTTCCTGAATCCCCTGTTGGTGCATCAGCCTTCAATGCAGCTGGGTCAAAACCAGCTGGAGCTTCCGAGGAATTTCCACCAGAAGCAGGTAAACTCTCGACTGGAGCTATATTACGCTCAATCACAGAGCCGGCTTCTTGCTGTGTAAAAAATGCCAAACTCAAGCTTGTTGTCATAAATACAGCTGCCAAAGCACCTGTTAGTTTACCAAGAAAAGATCCTGAACCACGACTACCAAACAATGTTTGTGCGCCGCCACCACCAAATGACACGCCCATATCTGCGCCTTGACCACGCTGAACCAATACAACACCAACCAACAGTACGGCCACAATCACATGTACGGCCAATAACACTGTTTCCATTTTTCTATCTCCTTACAATCTCAATCTAAATTACACACCCAACCAAGGCTGTGTTAAGCAAGCTTTGCAGCTGCCTCAATAAGCTTCATAAATGAATCTGCTTTCAAGCTAGCTCCGCCAACCAAAGCACCTTCAACACCATCGCAAGCCAATAATTCAGCCGCATTACCTGGATTTACACTACCACCATACAGTACGCGGCAATCATGCCCCAAACGCACAAGCTCTTCATGCACAAAGGCATGCGTTTCTTTTACTTGTTCAGGACTGGCTGTTTTGCCTGTACCAATCGCCCAAACAGGCTCATAAGCCACCGTCAAAGGAACACCAGCTTTCACACCTTCCAATACACTTAACTGCTCTTTCAACACCGCATTGGTTTTGCCGCTTTCACGCTCTTCCAAATGCTCACCAATACACAAAATTGGTTCCAAACCATGTTCCCAAGCCATGTCCAATTTCTTACGAATCAACGCATTACTTTCATGCTGAATATCACGGCGCTCTGAATGCCCCAAAATAACATAATGACAACCCGCATCACGTAGCATCAAAGGCGAAATCGAGCCAGTAAAAGCACCACTTACTTCACAATACATGCTTTGTGCGCCCAAACGCACGTCTTTTTCACTAAAAGGGAATGCCAATGGGTGCAACAATGTAAACGGTGGCATAAGAGCAACTTCAACATGCTCTGGTGCTGGGTTTGCTCCCAAATCATCAACAAAATCCAATGCTTCTTGAAGGGTGCCGTTCATCTTCCAGTTTCCAGCAATCAAACAACGTGTTGCATTTGCCATCATTCCCTCCTTCAGTCATATGTAAAACAAAGCGCAAAATGGGCGCGAAGTGTAAGAAATACTACCCTCAAAGCAAGGAAAACTCTATATAAGCATAACTGAAAGCCTGCTACCACCTTGTTTATTTTCCATATTATCTAAAAATGAATAGTAAAAATCACCTTTATTAAAGCTTAACACCTCATAAGAATGTTTGGTCTAGTGCTTCGTTAACAGCTAGCTTCGCCCCCATGCAGGATAATATTTCACCTACCCCTCAATTAAAAGCCAATAAAGCACTCGGTCAGCATTTTCTTCGTGATCAACGTGCTATTGCTAAAATAGCCATGGCCGTTCCTGAAGGGGCATCCGCCATAGAGATTGGACCAGGCCCTGGTGCAATCACCCATGCCTTATTACAGCGGGTTGGTTCACTAACTGTGATTGAAAAGGATAATCGCTTTGCAAGCATATGGGCAGAGCATGCCATTGAACAAACAAAGTTAAGTGTCGTACACGGTGATGTGCTTAAGGTACTAAAAGAAACAGTTGCACAAACCCAGCCTGAATGGATTACAGGTAACCTACCTTATAATATTAGTGGCCCTTTAACTGCACAACTTACCAGCCATAGCCTTTCAGGTGGTATGGTACTCATGTACCAACGTGAAGTGGGCGACCGCATTATGGCAGGGCCTGGAAGCAAAACGTACGGCGGATTATCCGTATTAGCGCGCCATCATTATCATGTAAAACGCCTACTTTTATTGCCGCCTGGAGCTTTTTCTCCACCGCCAAAAGTACATTCTGTTGTCTTATTGTTTACGCCACACGGTGAAACACCACCATGCAGTTTTGAGGCTCTACAAAAAACTGTACGCAAAGGGTTTGCCCATCGTCGCAAAACTATCCTCAATAATTTCAAAGGCTCATTAACTGCCGATGATTTTATAGCCATTGATATTGACCCTCGAAGCAGAGCCGAGCAATTAGATTATGCAACTTGGACGCGCATTACCAAAGCATACAATTCAACAGGCTAATCTTCATTTGGATAGTCAGGCACGCATGCAACACGGTAGATTGCTTCCACATCATTTGCACAGCTTTTACTTACCCCAAGATCATGCAGTAGACCATCCCGCAAACTATAAACCCAACCATGCAACGATAAGTTTTTACCCGCTGCCCAAGCATTCTGGACAATGCGTGTATGGCTTAATTTGTCGACCTGACGCTTCACATTTAACTCACATAGCATATCCAAACGCTTCTCTTTATCACAACACGCAGCTATTTCATCTGCATGGTCAATATAGGTATCGCGAATACCACGAATCCAGTTATCCACAATGCCGAAATGTTGTGATTCCATTGCTGCTTTCACACCGCCACAATCATAATGCCCTGTTACAATAATATGCTCTACACCCAGCACATCCACCGCATATTGCACGGCTGATAGGCAGTTTAAATCCGTGTGCTGAACTTGATTGGCAACGTTGCGATGTACAAATACTTGCCCAGGCTCCACACCAATCATTTCATTGGCTGGCATGCGTGAATCAGAACACCCAATCCACATATATTTAGGATTCTTTAATGTCGCAAGGTGTTTGAAAAACTCAGCATCTTGACGCAAATGCTCCTGCGCCCAAGCTAGGTTATTATCTAAAAGGTGCTTTGGTTCAGGCATGCATCGCTCTCCTTATGCTGCCAACCAGCTATTCAACTCACCTTTTTTATCCAAGGCATACAAATCATCACAGCCGCCAACATGACGGTCATTGATGAAAATTTGAGGAATGGTGCGCACACCCGGCGCACGCTCCACCATTTCAACCCGTTTTTCTGGTTCACTTTGCACGTTGTATTCCACGAATTCCAGTTCGCGCTGTTTTAACAATGCCTTTGCCCGCATGCAATACGGGCAGTAATCACCTGAATAAACTTCAATTTTCGCCATTACTTAACCATCCTTCACTGCCCGCGTTAGCGAGAGTGCATGTATTTCATTGCTGATGCTACGCAGAGCTTTGGCTGCGAAATGTAGCGTCATTCCTGTCGTAATAATATCATCAATCACCCAAATGCGCCCAACCACACTATCGCGCTGATGCCAGTAGTCCGAGTCTATGGCAAATGCCTTACGTAAATTTTTACGCCGCTGTGCGCCTGATAATGCTGATTGTCGTTGCTGCTCTCCAACACGCCGCAATACCCTCCAATCCCACTGACAGCCTATTTGATTAGCAATATGCTTACATAAATCTGCGGCATGATGTTGCCCCTGCTTACGCATGCGAGATAAGGGCATCGGCACTGGCAACAATAAGTCATCAGGCTGCAATACTTCTTTTAAGCGTTTCTCGGCGACATCCAGCAACCATAAAATGGCGGCATCGTGCCCTTGTAGCTTCCAAGCCAATACAGCATCACGCACTGCGCCCTTGTAGGCATATAAACTATGCGTCGCACATTGTGCAGGTCTATTCTCTAAACATTTACCACACGGACCTGGCACAAGCTCTTTTGGCAGTCCTATGCCGCAAATACTGCATTTATCCGTTGATAATGGGCGAATCTTGGAAAAGCACTCCCTGCAACAGCCTTTTTCATCAGTCTCTATCACTGTATGACAAAATAAACAGCACGATGGAAAAAGCAGCGACTGAATGCGGTTATTCAGTGTATTATCCTATAACCAGTTCTTTTGCGAATAATCGCCACGCAACAAACGTTGCATACTAACTGCCATAATCTGGCGACCCCATTTGAATTCTTTGTAAAGCTTAACGAAGTGCCAAATATCCTTCATAACAATCAAACGCTCTTTCATCGGCATCGCCATTAAGGCTTTGGGAAAGTCTGCCTCATGCGGTTTGGCAAATGCCACCTTTAAAGGGTTCCATTGATCTGTCGTGCGGCGCACTTCCGAGGCAATGCTACGGCGATAAATTTCCTGCACTGGTTTATTTCTCAGCATCGCATCAACAATCGATTCGCCCGCAATGGCTCCCGAATGCAAAGCGCAGCTCATGCCTTCACCAATCATATTTAAAAAGCCCGTAGCTTGCCCAGTAATCAATACCCGCCCCTTACCAAACACATAACGATTAATTAACGATGGACCAAAATTCTCCGAGCAACCCTCATGGTCATCATCGGCAGGTTTTAAATGCACCCCATGCTTTTCTTTGAAATAGTTTGCCACATAAGCATGACGATCATGAAATTTCTCGCCCACTTTATAACCCACACCCACAATTTGCCTACCATCACGGGCATGACTCCAAGTATAATGCCCCAAATCAGGATGAAACCAAAAGTGAAAGTAATCTTCATCCAGTGGACAATCAATAATCTCATGAAACTTCTGCCCGACAAAAAACATCGGAATATCTTTATGATACGTTGGATAAAGTGAACGCAGTACAGGCGATACAGGGCCATCTGCACCAATCACATAACGGGTTTTTATTTGAAAGCTATCACAACCTTTTTTACGTGCCGTGACAATCACATCACTGTCGCTCTGAACCAATGATAAAAAGGATGTTTCATCCAGCACTTCGCCATGACTCTGCTCAATCGCCCAATGATCTGCATATTTACGATGTAAATGTGGTGTTGGGCCACCAAAGAAATCCATCGACATCGAAAGCATGCTCGGAAAATGAAAGGTCACGCCTTTGCATGATGTTGGTTCATGCAGAGCTTTTCTAGGCAAAGCTCCGAAATTCTCAATCAAAAAACGATGTCCACGCGGTGATAAAATACCACTGCAAATCTTATGCCGTGGCAGCTTCTGTTTTTCCAGAATGACCGTTTCCAAACCAGCATCAACCAAGCGTTTTGCCGCTGCCGCTGCCGCAAGGCTAGCTCCCACAATGACTACATCAACCTGCCTCATTCTCACCTCTACGTTCAATCACTATGCCTAACA
>Ga0256829_1000963_pt1 | contig 25110 bp, 22 predicted proteins | sample 131447metaG_FD_185979 | JGI IMG/M metagenome (GOLD analysis project Ga0256829, IMG submission 185979) | Hydrothermal vent microbial communities from Lau Basin, Pacific Ocean - 131-447 | ecosystem: Environmental > Aquatic > Marine > Hydrothermal vents | place: Pacific Ocean: Lau Basin | collected...
GAGCTTTTTGCACAAGGGAAAAGCCCCTCTTTAATTGCTTTAGATTTACAAGTTTCTACACAAAGTGTAAACAATGTTTTAGGACTTAAAAAAGTAAAGAAATTTCTTAAAGATGTTATTAATGAGCAATTCAATGTATTAAAAGAGGGTAGATTAAGAATATTAAATAAAATTATAAATGATAAGCTAGCAAAATTAGAAAGAGATAATGGTGGTGATTTAGCAGACTCTACAAACAAAGATATAGTAGATTTAATGAGAGAGATGGATAATATGCTAAAAGAGAGAGAAAAAAAAGAGTTAGGTACAAATGATAACACATATATTAATATTTTAAAACAGGTTCTTGATTGATGAAAACTGCTATTTCTGTAGATGTTGCACAATATCTTGAAGTTAAAAAAAGATTAAATTATAACAAAGCTTGCAAAACTTTTAAATTTTTTCCACATAAGACTCAACAAATTATTATAGACACTTTTCAAGAGGGTTTATTTAGCTGTATGTCTTTAGTGTGTGGTCGTAGGTGGGGAAAAACAGAAGTAATATCTTCAGTAGCCAGTAGTGAGATGCTTGTTCCTTTTGGGAGTGTTTTAGTTATTACACCAGTGTTTGCTAATGCTAAAGCTATTTTTGAAAAAATAGAGAGAAGATTATTAGATAGTAAAATACCTATTAAATCAAAAGATTCAAAGGCTCTCACATTTACAACTGCTTATAATAGTAAAATAGTTGTAGCAACCCCTAAAAGTATTGAAAGTGCTTTGGGATTTATGTATTCTCTAATTATTTTTGATGAGGCTCAATCTATCACAGATTTGATAAATATTTTTGAAAACTACCTTGAACCAGCTCTGGCAGATTTTGGAGTAAATGAAGAGACAGGGTTTTTTAATGCTAAAACAGTTTTTATAGGAACTGCTAGAGATGAATCAGCTGATTTATTTAAAATTGTATTAAGAGCTAAGAATAAAAAGAAATATGCTGGGTATGTAAACTTTACTATGAAAACAGAGGATAATCCATACATTCCAAAATCTTTTTTAGCTACAAAAAGAAGAGAATTAGACCCAATAACTTTTGGAAGAGAGTATGAGGGTATTTGGTCTAAACTTAATAATAGCCTTGTTTATTACTCTTTTGACTCTGTAAAGAATGTTATAAGTAAAAAAGAAGCTGATACAAGATTGGCAGGAAAGGGAATAGTTATAGCTGGGATTGATATGGGATATAGTGATAACTTTGCATGTTTATGGGCTGGGGTAGAGCCTTTAACAGGTAAAATAATTATAACAACAGAATATAGACAAAATAAAACACCTATAGAAATACACCATAAAAACTTGATAAAGCATGAGAAAAATTTAACATATGGAAAGATACTTAGATTTGGAGACCCATCTGCCCCACAAGTTATGTCTGACCTATCTTACACTTATAAATACAATATAATACCAGCTATAAATGATATTGATGAGGGTATTCAGCTATGTAATCAAAAATTTTATAGGGGTGATTTATTAGTAAGTGAGGAATGCAGTGATTTAATAGAGGAATTAACTAACATGGTTTGGAAAGATGCTACAGAAAAAACAGTAGCTAGAACAGCTTCTTTACTACACTTTGACTTAGCTTTAGCTTCTTTACGATATATGATTATAACATGGGCTGTTCAAAGCAATATGCAGATTTCGGTAGTATAAAGGACATTTATTGAGTTTTTTTAAAAATCCATTTAAAAGCAAAAAACCTATACAAAAAACCCTTAGTGCTGTAGCAATAAATAGAACAAAATCTACAAAAGCACAAGATAAAATTAATGAAGCTTACAAAGATGGTAATGGTAATTTAGCAAAAAGTACAGAAGAAAACTCTTTGCATACCTCTGAATTGGTGTTTTCTTGTGTTGATTATATTAGTAAAGCTGCTAGCCAAGCTACTCCACGCCTTTATTCAGTAACTGCTAACAGTAAAGAAGAAAAGCCTGTAAAAAATAAAAAACTACAAGCATGGTTACAAAAACCTAACCCTTTTTGGTGTTGGGGGGATATAATAGAAGTTATAATTCAAGAGCTTTTATTGTCTGGGTCGGGGTATATGACTTTAGAAACTAATAAAGGGGTTTTAGAATCTTGGGTACTTCCTTCTCCTTCTAATATGGAAGTTGTACCAGATGCTAAAAAGTTTATAGCAGGATTTTTATATAATAAAAAAATAGCTTATAAACCTAATGAAGTTTGTATGTTTAGAAACCCAACTTTGAACAATGCTTTTTATGGGCTACCAGCTGTAAAACCTTTGATAGATACTTTAAAATTAGAGGGAAGTTCTATTGATGAACTGTACTCTTTTTACACAGATTCTACAATACTTAGTGGAGTGTTACAATCAGAGACTTTTGTTTCCCCAGAGCAGACAGGGGAATTGAGAGAGCAATTTAATGCTCTTTACAAAAAGGGTGGTTCTGGACATAGAGGTGTTGCTGTTCTGCCTTATAAAATGGCATATTCACCAATACAAGCAAACCCTAAAGATTCTTTATTATTAGATTCTATAAATGTTTCTGCACAAAGAGTTATGAGAGTTTTTAAAGTAAATGCTTTAGTATTAGGTGGGGAGAACACTTCTACAACACACCCAATGGAATTGATGAAAGTTGTTTATAACACAGCTGTAAGACCATATTTATATAGAATACAAGACCAATTAACTTTGTTTTTAAGAAACACTTTTAAAGATGATACCCTCTTTTTTAAATTTGATTTTGATAGAGTTGTAGAGTTGGATACCTCTTTGGATATAAAAGCTTCCTCAGCTAAAACTTTATATACTACAGGTGTAGCAAGTTTAAATGAAGCAAGAGATTTAGTAGGATTACCTAAACTTACAGAAGCAGCAGCAGATAAAAATGTTTTAGCAGCTTACTTGCTAGGTACAGGTTTTAGTTATATACAAGATTTAACAGATGGTGTAGTTCCTACTGCCACAGCAACTACAACACCTCAACCAGCAGGTAGTACAGACCCTAGTGGCGGAGCAGCAGACTTAACACAAACAACAAACACAGGAGCAACAAATGGATAAGAAAAAAGTAGTTAATTTAGTAGTAAAGGATTTAACATTTACACAATCAGCTGAAAATGCAGATGTAGTTATTATAGCAGGATATGCAAATAAATATTTAGCTGATGGGGGAGGGGTTTTGATAGACCATTCTCAAGAATCTGTTCTTCCTAGCAGTTATGATTTAAGCACTTTTAAAAAGAACCCTATAATTTTGTATAACCATAGCACTTATGACCCTGTAGGAAAAGCTATTAATATAGATATTAAACCAGAGGGCTTGTACATAGAAGCTGAAATACACAAACAGATGGATGAAAAAGTTTTTTATGGGGCTAAAAATGGTATTTTAAAAACACTGTCTATTGGCTTTAACTTTAAAGATGGGAAATATGTAAATGATATTTTCTACTATACAGATTTAGAGTTGTTTGAAATATCTATTGTTGCTGTTCCTGATAACAATGAGGCTATTTTTGGGGTACTTACTACCTCTCCTTGTGCAAATGGTGGCTCTTGTTTGTTAGCCTCTGTACCAACTAACAAAAAAGATTTAGGCACTGTCTATACAAAATCAGCAGAACTCAATGTAGGAGCTTGGAAAGACACAGATAAAACAGAGTTAAAGAAAGCTTTAATAGCTATAAACGACCAAGCTTTATTATCTGATGCTTTTTTAATATATGATGAAAAAAATACAGAACTTTGTAAGTTTCCACACCATATTCTTACAGACAAAGGGTTACAAGTAAGTCAAGAGGGATTAGCCTCTGCAATGTCTGCACTAAATAGTTTACAAGAAGATAGCCCATATAGTAAAGAAGTTCAAAAAGGGGCATGGGAGCATTTGCAAAAACATTATTCAGAGCTAAAAGATGTAGAAATGCCTGATATAATTTTATCTAATTTAGAAAGATTTAAAGATAATGAACAAATAGACCCGAATACTACGATAAATACTACAACAGGTGATACTTCTGCTCAAAACCCACAGACAGACGGTGGTGAGAAAAAAGAAAATAAGCCGGATTTGTCAGATAAGGAAGTTCTTTTAAGTACTTTAGAAGAGCTAAAAGGTTCACCAGAAGGGTTAGACACCCTACTTGAGGTGTATGCAAAAGTAGAGGATGTACTTAATAGTACATTACTAAATGAATAAGGGAAACGATATGGGATTACAAGTAATAAAAGATATGGATACTAAAGTTAAGGCTTTAGAAGAGGCAATGGCTACACAAAAAAGTGATGCTGACAATCTTATAGAAGAGCTTAGAGGTGAGATGAAAGACTTGGTAGCTGAAAGAAAGACAGGGTTTGGGGATGAGAAAGTTTATTCTGATGGGCAAGTTGCACAAGCTAGAAAAAAGGGTAGTAAACTCTATTTGAAATCTTTGCTTTCTGGCAGAGATATGGCAAGTTTTGATGAGTATAAAGATATTGAAAACATAATTAGTAAGGCACTAAAGCCTACTGATGTTTCAGCATGGTTGGCGGAAGAGTTTAGTTCCGATGTAATTGCAGAATTAGAAGCTGTACTTAAGGTGGAAGCTCTTTTTGGTAAAGTTACTATGCCAGCAAATAGAAATACTTTTTCAATTCCAGGAAAGACTGGTGATGCAGTGGCTTATCTTATAGCCCCAGGTGATGATGCTATTGAATCAGCTATTGCAGCTGCTAAAGTTAGTTTTACAACACAAAGAATTAAAACTCTTATAGGTGTTACTGACCAAGCTGATATAGAGTCTATAACAGCGATAGTAGATTTAGTTAAAAAAGAATTAGCAAGGTCTTTAGCAAGAGCTACAGAAAATGCTATTATAATGGGAGATACTACAACAGCTACAGCAAATAGTGTTTTAAAAGCTTTTGATGGGGTCTTAAAAATGGCTGTAGATGCTGGGAACACTTTTGATAATGGTGGTGGAGTAATTACTGCAGCTAATATAGCAAATACACGAGCAACTTTGGGTATATATGGTGTAATGGCTTCTGATTTAGCTATTGTTGCTCCTGTCAATTCTGCTTATGCAATGCTACAGTTTCCTGAAGTGCTAACTATAGATAAGTATGGTGTTAATGCAACTATCTTAAAAGGTGAAATTGGAAAATTGTGGGGAATGCCTATAATAGTTACAGATTTTATTGCAACTAACCTAGATGCTAGTGGTAAGGTTGATACTACTACTACTCCAGGCACAAAAACTGCTGTTTTAATTGTGAATAAAAACTATCTTGCTGTTGCAGATAGAGGGAGTGCCTCTCTTGAGACAGAAAGAAAAGCTGTATCAAGCACAACTTTATATGTTGGGTTTAGAGATGTTGATTTTAAAAAATTAACCATCACTTCAACACCTGTTGCTGCATTAGTAAATGTACAAGCTTAGTTTTGATATATTTGGGGGTTAAAATCCCCAAATTTAATATAAAGGTTACTTATGGTAAAAATTAAATGTATTGGTGCAGGTATTACAAGTAAAGGTATTCGTTTTACAAATGATGGCGATGCACTATATGATGTAGATGATGCTACTGCTTCTTATTTAATAACTACTTTTCCTAAAATGTTTATAAAAATAGAAAAGATAGTAGCAAAGAAAGCAGTAAAAAAAGTTTATAAAACAAGTAAAGAATAAATATGTGGGAATTGCTACTACCAGATGCTAAAAAGTTTTTAAATATTACAGACATAGAAGCAGATGGGTTAATAAAACTACTGTTACAGTATGTCGAAGATTATATATTTGCTTCTTTTGGAGTAGCAATAGAGCAACGCACAATTATTGAGTACCCAACATCTGATTTTGGGGTTAGTGTTATATACACAAATTCTGGTATTATACAAAGTGTTATAGAGTTTTTAGTAGACAATGTTGATAATACTACAAACTTGACTACTTACTCATTCTTTAAAAATAATTCTATAAAACTAACTAAAAACTCTCCAATTCTTTTATCTCCTGCCTCAGAGTATAAGCTTACTTATATAGTAGGGTACAATGACCCAGATAAAATACCAAGAGGCTTAAAAGGTGCTTTTTTTAATATTGTAAAAAAGATTTATATAGATGTTACAAAAAATACAGACTCTTATACTGCAATTAGTACGGGAGTAAAAGAGAGTGTAAAATTAATAGATAGTATTCCTTTAATAGCATTACAAACTTTACAAAGCTATAGAGTATATAAGTTATGATTTCACAAGACTTTACTCAAAAGTCTTGGAAAAACTTTAGATTTTCTCTTGAAAAATATAGTGATGAGCTTATATCAGAGTATTTAAAATATGCTACAAAAGCTACAAATAAGTGGGAACAAAGCGTAAAACATGCTGTTGGCAAACAATTACCCAAACAATACTGGCACAGCAAAAGACCTAATAGTAGAAAACTATTTCCTTACAAAAATACAGGTAGCCAACAAGACTCTGTCTTAGCTGGTGTTACTAGGCGTGTTTCTGGGCAAGGTAATATCAATATCACAGCTTGGGGGCAGATTAAAGCTCCTTATGCCCACTATACAAATGAGGGCAAACCTGCAAGAGCAAAAGGCAATGGTGTTGCTTGGAAAGGTTGGGAAACAGATGTTTTTGAGGGTGGCAGAGGGAAACTAACAGGAATGTCCGATATATTTGATAAGATAGCTGGAATGAGGAGTATTTTATGAGAGTAAAACTAGTTGAGGCAATTTTATCCGATTTAAAAAAGTCAAAGAGGTATAAAAATTTATATAAAAATATAGTGCCTTTATGGACAGATATACCCAGATTTCCTGCTGTGTCTGTTCTATATGAAAGTGAACATAAAGATTTAAGTAGACTTTCTGGCAATAGATTTTATTATGAGGGAATTATTTTAATATATCTTTTTAACAAACAAAAATCAGCAAACTCTTATGAAGATGTTTTGTCAGATTTTATTACAGAAATATATACATTGATAAAAAATAATACATATTTAAGAAATAATACGATTGACTGTTCAGTGGCAGAGATGAAAAGAGAGGGTGGTATTGTACATCCATATGCAATAGCACAAATAAAAATAACTGTAAAGTACCAGCAAACTGTTTGAGCAATTATAATACAGTTTGTCGATATAATTTATAGAAAACATATTAAGGATAAAAAATGGGAATTTATAGAACCACTGGGGCAGTGTATGCTGTCATAAAAGAAGCTAGTTTTAATGTTGGAGGCACTTTTACTGATAGTGATGTAGTTAGTGTTACTTCTGATACTTCATTAAAACCAGAAGTTGATTCTATTGAGAGAAAAGCTACAACAGCTTCTTTCATAGGTTTGCCAGCACTAGCTGGAAAAGAGCATGGCTCTGGTACTTTTGGGGTTGAACTAATCCCAGACTCTGCTGTAGCCCCCGCTAATGTAGTTGGCTCTACTATTTTAGAAGTAGCTCTTGGTATTAAATCAATTCCTGGGGCAGGGACAGGAGCAATAATCGGAAAAACTGTAACAGGAATAGATTTTACTTTTGCTGCTGCTGACAGTTCAGTTGCATGGACTTCTACAGATTTGTCATATATGATAACAGGGGATAAAGTTAATATATCTGGCTCTACCTCTAATGATGGTAATTATACTGTAGCTTCTGTAGATACTGCTAACTCAAAAATTATATTTAATGAAACTGTGGTAGATGAAGCTTCTGGGGCAACAGTTACAATTATTGATAAATCTTATCCAATGATTGAGGATTGTACAAGAACAGGCTCTACTGGAGATGCCTTTCTTTATAAGTTAAATAAAGCTTGTGGCTCACAAGATAGTCTAGCAATTAAAATGATTTTAGGCTGTACTGCTAGTGATAGTCAAAGCTTAATATTTAAAGGCATTGTTCCAAACTCTAGTAAGTTCACTTTTCCTGTAGCTGATGTAGCAACTGTAACTTTTGATGTTGGTGCTTCTAGTTTTCAAACAAAAGCTGGGGAAGCTGTTTTAACAAGCACATCTCTTACTACCAACCCTTATGTTGGCAAGAATGCAGCATTTAAAGTGGATGGTGTTGTTTATGAAGCTAAGGATGTTGAGTACACTATTACCAACACTGTTTCAGATAGAGAGTCTTTAACAGGTAGTGGGATAGATAGTAAAGCCGTCACTAAAAAAGAGATAAAAGGTACTTTATCAGTAACTTTTCAAAATTGGGATGAGCTTAATAAGTTTAAGGGTAATACAAATGCAAGTATTTACCTAGAAACTGATTCTGGTGATAGTCTTTTTGCAACATATTTACCTCTTGTTAGGTATTCTGCTGTTGATGTGGCAGATGATAGTGGTATTTTAATTAACAAAATTGAGTTTACAGCATATGAAGATGCTTATGGTGAAGCTCTTTACATAGCTCACAAATAATGTTTGGGGGTTTTATGCCCCCTTTCACTTCCTTTTACACTTTCACGATATATCTTCTATAAAATATTAGGAGATTACTATGGCATTAAAACGCAAACTAGATATACCACTTACCTTTGAATATATTCCAAACTCTCAAAAAGGAGAGAAAGACCCGTTTACGGTTTCTTTAAAAAGACTATCACCAAAAGAGTATGCTCTTATTGAAGATAAATTAATACAATACCATCAAGATGAGGTTATGACCTTTTCAACTTCTATAACTAATTTTACAGCTGTGCAAAATAGCCTTATAAACTGGAAAAATATGCTTGGAGAAGATAATAAACCAATCTCTCCAAAATTTAATAATGGGCTTTTGGATGAAAAATCTTTAGAGCTAATACCAATGCCTATGATAACAGAAATAGCAAATGTAGTTGTGGGCATTTCAAAAGACCCAGAAAATGCTGACCAGTATCTTGGGAATATAAAAGACCCAGCTCTTGCTACAAGTATGTAAAAACCATTTATATTTAAATATACATTCTGCTAAAAGTGGTCTGCCATATACTATTATATGCAGACCACTTTCTTATAAAGAATTACAAACTTTAATAACTTTAACAGATACTAAAAACATAGAGCATGAAACAGTGTTGAGGGTTTGTCAGATGGCTATTATAAAAATAGAATCTCCTTTTGGAGATACTTTACATTTGCATGAGTTGCCTTATAAAGACTTACCTATAATATCAAAATTTATCTTAAACAATTCTGCTGTAACCCCAAAAGACTCTGAAATTTTATACAATAGTGTTACAACTTATTTTTCTTATGAACTAAAATCTAAAACTTGGGATTGTGAGTTGTGCAAAAGCAAGAAATTAGATAGGCAGAGAAATTGTGGTTTTAGAAATGAGCAGCATAAAAGAGATGATTTTGCAATACAAATTGGGGAACATTTATATACCTCTTGTCCGATATACTATGTAGATAAAAAAATTTTAAGCAAAGCTATAGAGTGCTTTAATGTATATGAATCTGGGTTCTTGCCTGATGCTGGTGGATTTTTTGACCAGACATCTTTTTTTGTGCAAGCCTCTCAATTAGTACAACGAGCAATTAGGGCTAAAGAAAAGAAAGAAATGGAGAACATTTCTTAAAGGGGATTTATGTCACAGCTATCCGATAAAACATACAAAGTTAATATAAATTTTAGACAAATAGGTTTAAATAAGTTAGATGGAGAGTTGGCAAAAATACAGACAGAACTCCCACATATTCAAAATGCTTTAAAAAGTATAGGGGCAGATAATAGCTTAACTAGAACTTTTGAAAACTCTTTTGCACAATTAGAAGAGAATATTGCAGCTGTTGAAAGACTTAAAAAAGTTATTAATGCTTTAAGTTCTGATAATCCTAAAGCACAAGCTGGAGCTGCTTCTCAGTTCGGTATTACAGACCCTAACAACTCTGAAGCCATTTATTTAGCATTAGCAGAAAAAATGGATGTAATAGCCAAAAAAGTATTACAAACTAAATCTAACTTTAAAGCTTTAGAGCAAGCTAGTTTAAACTATTTTAGTGCTTTAAAAACAAGTACAAAAGAGTATATATCAACTTTAAAAAAGCTTGGACTAGAGGAAAAAACAATTTCTAAGTTATCTTTAAAGCAAAAACAGCTCTTTGAAAGTGCTAAAAAGCTAGGTGATACTAAGTCTTTAAAAGCATACAACACTTCTTTAAAAACAAGAGTGTTGCTGTTAGGTAAATTACAACAAAAACAACACTATTTAGGTAGCACCTCTTTGCCAAAAAGTATTTCTGGCACTATGACTAAACAAATAGAACAGCTTAAAAACAGCTTAAACAATTTATCCATACCTCTTGAAACAATACAAACTAAATTTGCAGGATTAATACCAGACTCTTATATTAAGAAAGCAGAAAAAACTAGAACTATAAATGCTGCTTTTATAAAGACTTTTAGAAAGCTAGGTATTGCTTCTACCGTTTTAGTAAAAATGCGTACAAATATGGATGCACTACTAAAAACATATATAAAAACAGGGAATGCTACACAGCTTGATGGATACATAAGTTCTTTAAAAATTAGAGAATCTATTTTAAGAGAAACAAAAGTTTTACAAGATAAAGTAAATGCCTCATTAGCCACAGAGCTGGAAAAAGAGCAAGCTTTAAAGAATATTAGGTCTGCCACAAGTGCTGCACAAAATGTAGGGGCTTCTAAACAAGATTTAGCAGACAAATATAATGCTGCTAAAGATGCTGTCAATAACTTAGACCAGGCTTTAAGGCAGCAAGCCAAATTAGAGAAAGAATCTTTACAAACATTACAAAGATATGAGCAAGAGTTAGCAAGTTTAGAGAGACTTAAGCAAATTAAGTCTCTTTGGGCAACCCCAAGAAGTAAAAAAGAGGCTGCAGAAGCTATAAAAGATATAAAGATTATGATAGCAAAAGTACAAGAGTATCGTAAAACTCTGAACTCTGCTTCTGGGCAAGCTTCTGTAGCAACCCCAAAAGGATTTAAAGAGTCTGAGGCTTCGTTATCTAAACTTAAAGGCTCTTTAACAGGAATTGTGGAAAAAGCTAGAGAAGCAAAAGCCTCTTTATCTAATATGGGCTTAGTACAAGTTGCTAAAAGAACTGCCGCTTATGCTAGTGCTTATGCAGGATTTTACCAAGTTATACAAGCTTTTAGAAATGGTATAGGGTTTGTAGTAGAGTTTGATAAAAATGTACATGTAATGGCTGCTGTTTTTGATGTTGCTATCACAAAAGCAAGGCAGCTACAAAAAGGTTTAGTAGATTTAGGTAGAACTTATGGTGGAGATATAAAAAATATTAATGAGGCTGCTTTAGCACTAGGTAGAGCCGGTCTGGCTGCAAGTGATGTAGTTAAGGCTACAGAAATAGTTATTAAGATGGCAAAACTCACTGGGGATACTATTGGAGTTTCTTCAAATGCTTTAATCACTTATAAACAAGATTTTGAAGATGCTGCTCATCCTATAAGTGTTTTAGGAGACCAATTAGCATATGTTGCAAACCAATCTAGGTTAAGCACACAAGATATAGGAACTTTTTCAAACTATGCCCTTGCTAGTGCAAAAGCTGCAGGACTATCTGTAGAAGCTATAAATGCTATGGCAATCTCATTATCTAACGCTGGTGTTAATGCCTCAACTATTGGTACAGAAATTAGAAGGTTTAGCTTCTTACTTAGAGATAGTTCAAGCTCTGTTCAAAAGTTTTTTACCTCTTTAGGTACATCACAACAAACACTAGCTGCTAGAATTAGATATAGTACAGATAGTGCTAATAAAGCTCTTTTAGAATTAATTACAAAAAGTGCTGCTATGAGTGATGCAGCTTTTGCTAAATCTCTACAAGGTATGGATATTAGAGCAGCAGAAATTTTAACACTACTTAGAAACAATAGTGAGTCTTTTAAAGCACATTTCAAAGATTTGTTAGATGGGGTTAATGGAGAGTTAGATAAATCAAACTATATTGCAGACTCTTATGCCTCTACTTGGGAAAGGGTTAAAAACTCTTTAGGCTCTGTTTTTGAGGCTTTGTCTAGGTCTGGTTTTCAGACAGTAAATGGGCAATTACAAACTTTTAATGATATGCTTATAAAAATTAGCAACAATTCTGATAAATTTATGCAAAACATATTACACTATTTTAAAATGATTGGGTATGCCTTGTCTGGTCTTTTTGCTTTTAAAGGCATAGTCTCTTTGTGGGAAGCTGCAGCAGTGCCTCTAAAAAATATAAAAACCTCTTTAATAATTGTAGAGGGTGCTATGGCAAGAAGTAAAACTATAATGTCAGGTCTTTTTTCAATAATTAAAAAGATAGCTATAGTTGTGGCATCATTTTTTATAGACAATCCTATAGTCCTAGCAATAGCAGCTATAGGAGCGGCAACATATTTTGCTTACACCAGTTTGAATAAAACAGATAAAGTTATGGCTCATCTCACACAGACACAAAAAACTTTGAATACACAAATTAGATTAGGTAGTGATTTACACAAAGAAAAACTATATAAAGCACAACAAGAGTTATCTCTGTCTAAAGCTATAAAAAATGGCAATCAAGCTGAAATAAATAACATAATAGAAGCTATAGCTTTAACAGATGTTAGGATAACTAAGTTATTAACACAAAAAAATATAGTTGATAAAACTGTGACAGCTATTGAAAGACAAAATACTTTATTAGCACTACAATCTAAAATAAAAATATTAGGAAAAGAGAAATCTATTCTGTTAGATATTAATACTACAGAAGCTAAAAATAGAATTAAACAAATAAATACAGAGTTGTCTAAAATACATAAAACTGTAGTAATAAAGGTAGCAATAGCAAACAAAATAAATGCAAAAACTACTTTAGCAAATGTTATAACTGAAATAAACAACATAAAAAATAATTTAAACTTGCCTACTAAAGTTAAAAATAATATATTACGAATGATGAATTTGCAATTAGTAGCAGCAGAAAAACATTTGACAGAAGTTAATAAAAAAATTAGTAAAGTTAAAAAAACTGGTGGGATACAAGGCTTATTTACAATCTCTTCTAAAGATATTCAAAACTTCACACACTTGACCAGAACTATTAAAACTTTATATAAAATTGGAGAGAATGTTGATGTACTAAAAGGAACAGCAAAACAAACTTTAGAGCATTCTATAAAAGGGTATACACATACAGTTCAAAGTGTTTTAACAAAAGCTTTAGGTGATTTAAAAGTAAATACAGGAGTGTTAGATACCCTACCAAAGAATGTTAAAGACACTTTAAACACTATTGTAAAAGAGAGTAAACACTTAGATACAACAAAAGGAGTTGCTAATTTTAATGCCAGTTTAGAAAATATGACTATTTTGTTAAAAAATACTAAAACAAATGACCCTAAAGCTTTAAATATTTTAACTACTATTATAGAAAATGCACAAAAAGGTTCAAGTAATTTACAACAACTTTTAGTTTTGTATAAAGAGCTTTCAGTTATTGGAAAGTTAGACCAAAGTAAACTAAAATTTACTCCTTTTGACCAGACAGCAAGCTCTAAAACTGCTATGGCAAGTATTAACAAAGCTTATGCTACTTTATTACAAAAACAAAAACAATTAACAAGTTTGACTACAGATAGAACAACACATTTAAATAAAGTTGCTTTAATAGAGAGTAAATTAGTTCAAAATGAAAAAACTCAAAATGCAAGTGTTAAAGTATACTTAAATTTGTTAAAGAAAAGAAAACAGATAGTAATAGCCTTAAAAAAATTAGATGGCACAGGCACTTTAGATGCTCAAAAAGAAAAAACAAAAGAATTAAACACAATTAATAAAGAGATTAACAACACAGAGAGACAGATTTTTAATACTGAGAAAGATAGGCTTAACCTTGCTGGAAGTCTTGTTAGTGCTAAGATAAAAGAAGCTGAAGTTATTAAAAAAGTAAATGCAGAAACACAATCTATTAGAGATAAAACATCTTCTACAGTAGCTAATCCTTTTGTTACACATTCTTTACAAGTAAAGAAAGAGCTTAATTATGACCCATCTAATAGCTTGCCTCAAGACAAAGAAAAAGCAGATGCCTATTTTTCAAATATGGGTGCTTACTTAGATAAAAAGAAACAAGACTTATACAATAAAAAATATTCAACAGAGGGGGCTGTAGCTCCTGGGCAAAGTATGGCAGCATACAGCCAAATAGGTACTGATGCTGCTCAAAATGCTAATGCACAACAAACAGACAAACTAACCTATTTAAAAGACCAACAACAAGTTTTACAGGAGCAACAACAAGCTGGGTATATTACTATGAGTGAGATGCACTCTGCTTATAATGCTTTAGAACTAGAGAAAACAAAAGCTCATGCAGATGCTACAAACCAGATATATAAAACTAGGTTTAATGCTACTATTGGTTTATATGGGGGGGCTGCTGCTACCTTGGCAGGAACTTTAGATAATTTACAAAAATCTGGTTTAATTAAATCAAAAAGTGCTTTTAGGGCTATGCAAGCACTACAAATTGTTTCTGCAATATCTAGTACCTATTTGGCAGTTACACAAGCTTTAGCAAATCCTCCTGGACCTCCATGGTCATATGTTATGGCAGCAGGGGCTTTAGCAACTGGAATGGCAAATGTTGCACAGATAAAAGCACAAAAATTTCATACTGGGGGCTATGTAAGTGGGCAACAAAGTGGTTCTATGGGTGGCTTAAGAGATGATGAAATTCCAGCCATTCTTAAAAAAAATGAGTATGTACTAACTCAAAATGATATAAAAGGCATTAAAAGTGGTAATAACACTTCTGCACAAGTACCTCAACAAGCACCTATTAAGAATGAGACAGTGATTATAAATAGTATTGACCCATCTGTAATAGATGAGTGGGCTACTTCAAGGGCTGGTAGAGAAGTAATAAGGAATGTTGTAAATGCTTAGTATTTTTACGATATACTTAGTAACAATGAAAAAGGCTTTATATGGCATATAGAATAGAAAGTAATAAAACCCCAAAAGAGATGATGGAGAACCTGTATGATTTTTTAACAACTACTATTTCAATAGATGACCCTGATTATAGTTCTGCTGCTGGAAATGGTTCTTTCACTAATTTACACTTTGATAGAACAACAGCAAAAAGCGAGACTTGGACTTTACAATGTACTGATGAAAGTGCTGGTACATTCTCTGTGCAAGGCTCTATAAGTGGTGTAAAAGCAGATGTAACTGTTGGAACTGCTTATGATAATGGCATAATGTCTTTTACTTTAACAGCTGGCACACAAGCTTTCCTATTAAATGATATTATTAATATTACTATGTACACTAATTTAACAACCCCTTTCAAACCTTTAGAATACTTTAAAGGTAGTGAATATAATTATTATAAATATGGTACAGATATTAGCATTTCTGGTACAAATGGTAGAAGAATGTTGCCAGCTCCTGATGGAACAAATTCAGCAATTTCAGAAGCTGGACAATGTGTACAAGCAAACTTCATCACAGCTGACTATAATGTCGGAGACTCTTATACATACCTTACTAACATAGGCTCTCAAAATATTTTAACAACCACTGATTTTACTGTCAATTTTTGGGTCAAGAACTTAACAAGTGGTGTTTGTTTTACACAACCTAATGGGTATAATGATGGTAATGCAACAGGGCAGTATAATAAAATTGGGTTTTCTATCACAGCGGATGATATTAGGCTGACAAGAGGCACAAATAATAATGTGTATGACTATACCACCTTTTTAACAAGTCTTAGAGGTAGGTTACTAATTGAGGGCATTAATGTTGCAGATTGGATGTCTTTTACTTTTGTAGTAAATAGAACAACCTCTACATGTAAAGTGTTTGTAAATGATGTTTTATTAGAAACAATAGTGAATGATTACTTTGCCATTAACCATGATTTCTTTATGACAGTATTGATAAGTAGAAATAGGGCTAATGATGGAGACCAGTACTGGGGTGGGACAGTTTGGAAGAGACAGCTGTCAGATATAGAAGCGAAACAAATATATACTGACAAAGGTGTTGAACAACTTAATGATTATAGCCAAACAATGATGTTTCAAGGTATGAAAACACCCCCAACATTTCTTTTAAAGTATAAAAGTGGTTATTTAAAGATGGCTATACAACAAAACAAATGCTTATATGGGCAATACTTACAAAACCTAACTTTAAATTATGCCCCAAGTATTTTAGGTTTAGATGAAGTAGCACTATCACACGGTACACAATCGGCAAATTACTACCACAATAGTCCTACAAATTTTTATGGGCTTATGCCAGATTTTGAAGCAAATATTGAAAAATATTGGTTTATTACTGATGGAGAGACTATTATAATTAGTTGGAAAATATTTGACCCATCTACTTCACAACCTAACCCAGTGTATCAAACATATTATGTAGGAATTACAGAGGGGATTGATTATCAAAAAATAGCTCCTGATTTTTATGGAACAAGAGATGGTGTAGATGTCTGGACAACAACCTCAACCTCTTTCAGATTTGGGGCATTGTTTACACAAAACTATGTAAGATGGAATAATGCTATATCTTCTTGGGTTAGAAGTAGAACAAACACAGGAAGTACAACTTACCCAACAAACTTTGATAAAATAAATTTAAGTGAAAATTCAATACCTTTATCAAGGCTTTGTGCAAGAGGGGAATATTATGCTGGTCAATATTATGCAAATGGCACATCTTATAGTACTTATGGCACACAACCTTATGAAACAGTGCTAAAACATATCTATCAAGCTCCTAAGGCATCTTTTGTTCCAGAAGATTATCTTTTAATAGATGGTATTAAGTATGTAATATTACAAGATTGTAACAGAGCTGACTCAACATCTATGTTTGCTTTAAAATTATTTAATTAGGAGTGTAAAATGAACCAAATATTTTATGAAAAATACACAGCAGTACAAGCTAGTCCTCTAAATTTACTCTCTTTGGTGTGTGACCAGCACCCTGTCTGGCAAGTAGACAAGACAGTTTGTAATAATGAAGGCAATGTGGTAGAGTTGTATTTACACTTGGCACACCCTGTAACAGGGAGATTATCTTATTTTTCTTTTGAATGGATAAATAAAGCAACCTTAAATTGGTATATGAACACAGGTTTTGATAGTAATTTGACAGCCTCTACACAGCCTGGAACTCTTCCTTATAATGGAAGTAGTACGGCTGCTATAAATATAGGCTTTACAAATACATCATTACAACTAAGAGAAATTTATATAACAATAACAGACACTATGATATGGTTTACTATAAAAAGATATGATAATGTTGATGATGTTGCTTTATATTTTGGAGCATATCATAACACAACCTCAATAGGCACTAACGACTCCTTTATGTGTTCTAATAAAAATAACTGGTTTCAGTTTAATTATAATGGTACAATATATGTAGACAGCACACAACATAATGATACCTCTTTTTTACAAGGCACTTTCAATTTAGATAGAAATTCACAATTCTTTTATTTGCCAGCTTTAGTTGATGGTTCTAAACAAGTAACTACAAACACTTTGTGGGTAAACAATGATAATAGTGTAGACAATGTATCTTTCAACTATGTTGGATATTTTGATGACCAAGTTGCTTATGTTGATAGCACCTTAATAACACAAACTAAAACAGGGAATACAGAGTTTTTAGTCATACCTTTAAACCAAACTATATTTCCAAAAACAGGTATTTATATTGATTTAGCAACTTTAGACCAGCCTACTTATATATTTTCAAATTTTGTGCACAACCCTAATGTAATATCCAACACAGATTGGATATAAATGTCTGATATAGTTAAACTAGCTCCTTTAGAAACTATCAACAATAGTGAGCTAGTAGATTATACTATACCTAACACTAGTATTACAAAGCCTGTGTTAGAAATTTTAAACACCACAGAAAACAATATTTATGTATATGCCTGGCAGTTTGATACAGTTAAAACAATAGATATAATTGAGCAAATTTATAAACATCTGGGTATAAACAAAACAAAAACAAATGTAGAAGCAATCACAGAGTATGTTGCATACTTAAAACAACAGCATATACCTATAATAGAAAGTATACAAAATACAGAGGCAGTTGCTTATGTAGTTACCACTGGTGTACCAAAATCTATTTTAGAGAATATCTCAGCCACTGAAACAGTTATAAAAAGTTTAATTAGCACTAAACAAAGTATAGAAACAACAAATTTAACAGAAACTGTAGACTACTTTGTAAACACTTCGCCAGTATCTAAAAACCCTTTAACAGAAGTCACATCTTTAGCAGAGCTTCCTGTCAAAGTTTTACAACATAAATTTAAAAGCTTACAAGAACAAGAGAGTTTATTAGAAATAGTAGAAACAACTATTAACCACTTTCCTAATATAAATGAAGCAATAAATTTATCAGAGCTAGTAGACTATTTTATAAATAGTTCTGTATTTGTTCAGCACAGTCAAAGAATATCAAGAATACGAGAAGCTGTAAATAAAACAATTGTAAGTTATATCAAAGCTAGGATTGAATACTTTGGTATAATAGATACGGGAATGCCAAAACCCCAAACTTTAATAGCTATGCCAACAGCATCTACTCATGCATATACTCTTACCAAATATCAGAAAGAGTTTTTAACACATACCTATACAACAGCTGTAAGTAATGAAACATTAAACACAATACAGGTAGCACTAAGTAGTAGCAACCCTACAATCTCCATACTATACACACACAACCAGTTAAGGCTATATCCTGGGAATATATACTGCTCTTTTGGGTTAATTGCAAAAGACATAGCACAAGACTTTATAATAAAATCTGGATACTTGCAAGATTTAATAGTAACTGCTATAAACATCCCAAACTATTTAGGGGGAAGTATAACCTTAAATGTTGGGGATATAATCCCTGCTTTATCTGATGTAACTTTTGTATTAACATTATTTTTAGATAAAGGAGCTGTTGTTTTAGATAATGCCAATTTCTCTATTGAGTTGAATAGCTCTATTATAATTCCTATATATGTGTCTGCCACAAGACAAACGGGGATTGTTAATTCTTTTGACCCAGATTACAAGACTTATAAATCTACTTTACAGTATTCTACTAAAACTTTTAGAACAATGGTTGGGGTTGAAAAAAGAAGAGCTTTACTTATGACTCCAAAAAAAGGGGTAGAATACACTAGAACTTTTCATACATCTGCTGCCTATGAACAAGCTAAAAGCTCCTTAGAACAGAATTTATATAAGCTGAATTATCAACCTTTGTGGGGTTCTGCAGTCCATCCTACAACTACTGATGTAGGTAAAGGAATACCTTATATAAATAACAAATATGCTTTTAAGATAGGGGATTATTTGTGTGTATGGACATCTCATTTAGATTATAAAGTTGTTAAAATCACTAATATTACAGATGTTACAATACTTGTAAACATTACTGTATCATGGACAACAGATGATTTTATCATTCCATTAATAAAGGTTATGGCTGAGACAAGCACTTCTGCTACATATACACATAATTTAGACCAAACTATAAAATATAAGTTTAGGACTTTGACATGATTTTTTATAAAAAATATCCTATGCTACCAAAAGAAATTATAAATATAGGGAAAATTGATACAAGTATAAAACACAAACACCTCACTGTTGGAAAAAGCTATACCAAAGAAGATTACTACTATACAGAAGAGGTATACTCTTCCTTTTCTTATAATTTCTCTTTTACTAATAGAACAGAATATGTAGTTATAGAAGATTTTTTTAATCTTCAACTGGGGAAACTAAACAACTTTTGGGGAAGAACTTTTAAAAACACTTTTGAAATGTATAATCTTTTGGGTTTAGGGAGTAAAATAAATGTTAAATATAGTGAACAGCATAAATTACTGGATTATGGATATATATTTATATATCTACCTGATTATGACTTTGCTACAAGAGTGCTAGCAGCAGAAAGAAAGACAGATTTAAATGGTATAGATATTTATACAGAGTTTACTTTAGAGAATATACCACCAGCTGTTACAATGGATTTAAAAATAGAGCCAATTCTTTATGGACACTTTAACACAGACACTTTAACTGTACAATATGACGATATAAATATTGGAATGGTGACACTTCCTTTTGTAGAAAATGTGCCTACTCAATATAAGATAGATTTGGAGCTTGCTTAATGGAATTATTTGATATTACTTTTAATAATTATACATATAGATATAATAATTCTACCGAGTCTGTAACAGATTCTGGTGGGTATGTCTATGCTCCTTCTTCTATTATTAGAAAAGACTTAGTTACTGATATTGAAAAAGCAGCCTGCAATATGGTAGCTAGTATGGAAACTAAGCCCTTTAATACAATGCTATATCAAACTTCTATAGTGCCTGTTCCAATAACTATAAAAATATATCCAGAAGAGACAGTTCTTTTTGAAGGTGTTGTTGCAGGGCTGAAATATGATATTGAAAAAGGTTCTGTAGCTATATCTGTAACTTCTAAAATTTCTTTAGATGAGATAACATTACCTAAAGTAACTTATAGTGAATACTGCTCATGGGAGTTATTTTCCACAGAGTGTACCAAAAATAAACTAAACTATCAACTCCTCCTTAATACATCAGATAGTACTTATGACAATATAGTTATCACTAATGCAGCTTTTGCTTCATATGTAACAGGATATTTTACTAATGGGTATATAAAAATGGATAATGGAGAAGCTATGCTTATTACAGCTAGCTCTTCAAATACAATAACACTTTTAACTTCTATAAATACTTTTAATACTGCAAACAGTTTTAAAGTATACCCTGGATGTGATAAAACAATAAACACTTGTATTAACAAATACGATAACTTAATAAATTTTAGTGGGTTTCCTTATATCCCAGACAATAACCCAGTAACACAGGAGTATTAATATGCCATTATGGGGAATATTTTTATTAGTTACAGCCGCTATGGTTATGGTCTTACTTATAGCTATGCCACAAATGACTGGAAATGAAAACACACAATTAAATGATATAAACTTTCCAGATAATAGTAATAGTAAAGCTGTTCCAATAGCTTTCGGTACTGTATGGATGTATGGCAATATATTATTTTATACAAACCCTAAGCATAGGGGTATACAAGCATGTCAATAGTGAGTAACTAAATATGGGTGGTGGTAAAGGTGGTGGAAGTTGTTCTAATGTTGGTTTTGGATATAGTCTAACTTTTGGATATGCTTTTTGTGATAAACTAGATGAGCTTTTATCATTTAATATGAATGGCAAAAATAGGTGGACAGGAAGTATTATAAACACAGGTAGCTTTACTGCATGGACAGGAAATTTAGGCACAACTTATTCATCAAATTATGGGCAAACCTCTGTAATTGCTTCTTTAGGCACACAAACTGATGCACCAGCAAATGTTGCAGGACTCTTTCCACATGATTTAAGTTATAAAAACTTATGTTGGTTATTTTTTGATAATGCTTTTATAGGTGATAATGTTATGTCTGTTCCAAAATACAGAATAAAAGGTAGACGCACAGATATATATAACATTACTACATACTCTAACATAGATGGAACAGCAAACCCCGCCTATGTTATTTACTATATTTTAAACAAATTATTAAACATCAATGATACACATATAGACATACATTCTATAGATTATGCAGCACAGTTACTATACACAGAAGGCTTAGGGATTTCATTTCTTTTATCTAGGAGTCATAAAGTAACTAAATGGATTAAAGAAATATTAAGACATATTGATGGTATTTTATACTTTGATATATTTAATGGTAAATATGTTTTAAAATTATTAAGAGCTGATTATGATACAAATAATGTAATAACTCTAACAGAAGCTGATGTGGCACGAGTATTAATAACAAGAGGCACATGGAAAGATATAATCACTACTTTTATTTTTACATATACAAACACAGATTCTGGAAAGCCAGCCTCCATCACAATCAGCAACACTGCTGCAAGAGAGGTTTTAGGGTATGATAGACCTAAAAAATACTCTTTTCCTATGATTTCTACTAATACAGCATTAGATAAAATAATTAGTAGCACGGTCAAGAAAGAGGGCTTTCCAAAATCTAGTGTAAAACTTAGAGTATCTTTAATGGATTTTCCAAATATATATCCTGGGGATGTCTTTAGCTTTGAATATGTATCTAAAGGAATACCAAAAACTGTTTATCGTGTTGTAAAACTTGCTGGTGATAGCTCAGACACTTCATACTTAGAGATAGAAGCTATAGAAGATATTTTTGCCAACTCTTTAGGTTTAAACACAACTATTACACCACCAGTAAGCAACACTGTAAATTATGCTATAACAAGCATTCCAAATACTTATGTACTACATGAGCTAGATAATGAATTTACTACAATAGAGGTTTTAATATCTATTGTAGGAAAACCAAGCACTACAGAAATAATTACACAAGTGGTTATGACAAATACTGTAAATGGTGTACAAACAAATACACCTGTTGTTAGTGCTTTTTTATTAAATACAGATATACCACAAAACTATAGCTATGAGGCAGATGCTATTTTTAATATAACAGATAATAGTAATAATATATATGATAAGACTTACACAGATGAGGAATTTCAAAGACATCAAGGGCTATTATTTATAAACCACAAAGTGTTTACATATAAGAGTATAAGTAAGCAGCCAAATGGCTCTTTTAACATCACAGGGCTTATGGCATTATCAAAAGATATACCATTACTACCTCAAGCTACTACAACAGGCTTTATAACAACACAAAATATTATATCTAATAGTTATTTAGCTTTGTTTAACACAAGTATATATAACTACTCATTAGCTTTTAAAAACCTTTTCACCAAAGGTAATTCTATAACTAATACAAAAAACAGAACTAACTATGCACAATACCCTTTACCTTGTTCTAATTTAAAATACTATGACAGTGGTACTTCTAATATATTGGTCTTTTCACCAAGTGTAAGAACTAAAGGGGCTTCTTATATTAGTTGTGATAATATAATAGCAGGGAATGATGAAAATACTTATGAAGGCACTTTCATAATAAAGTATAATGGTTCTAAAGTTTATGAAATAACTTCTCCCACTTTTGTAAATGGGTATATAGAGTATGATACAACCAATTATAATACAGGCACTTGGGAAGTTGTTCCTAAATTAAACAGCTTTCAAACAGCATCCTCAACAATAACTATTTAAAGGATTTTTATGGCAATTTTAACAAATGGAATAGAAACTATTGAAGTTGGCTCTACTACATGGAGAGTGATATTTAACAGTAATTTCTCTAAAATATATACTAAAACAGAAATAGACACAGCATTGTCAAATAAAGCAGCTGTAGCCACAACAATAGCTGGATATAATATTTTAGATGCTTATACAAAAACTGAGAATGATACCAATTTAAGTAATCACAATACTTCAGCTACTTCTCACAACTTAAATAGCAGGACAAGAGATATATCTTTTACAGACAACACTAAAGGAGTTGTACTAGCAGATAGAACCAATGGAAACAATTATAGAATATATTCAGATAGTGGTGTTTTAAAAATAGAGCAGGTTTAAACGATATATAAATAAGACAAATAAAAAGGTTAAAAAATGAAAAAAACAGTTAATGGTAAAGAAAATATCACTTGTGTTATAAAAAAAGCAGACGGTACAACTGAGATAGTAAAAGGAAAGAATATAGTCACAAACAACGGTGATATAGCATATGCTCAAAAAGTAGTTGGAGAAGCCACAGATTTTGATAACCCATATTTAAGATTAGGCACAGGGACAACAGCTGTAGATAAAACAGACACAGATGTCACAACTTTTATAACAGGTAGTGATAAAGCTGTTGATACAGGATTTCCACAAAGAAACAACACTGACCCTGGAAACACAGATGGTGGAGTAAATATAGTAACTTGGAAAATATCCTATGCTTTAGGAGACCTTAATGTCACAGGAATTGCAGAGGGTGCTATAACAAATGTTGGAACAAATCCATCATATGCTTTAAATCACTTTCTATTTGCTAGTTCATTTGATGTTACAAGTTCAGACCAATTAACAGTTTATATAAATCACAAGCTCGAAGGAATTTAGTAAAAAGCCCCTTAAACAGGGGCTTTAAAAACTATAAAGTTAATTTTATAATAATGTAGCTATTGCATAAGCATCTATCAAATCATCTATCTTCTTATACTTACTCTCAAAGTATTTAATAACCTCTTTATCAGTTGCTTCAAGCATATCTTCTTTTTTTGCATTCCCTTTTCCACTATATAACTTTTTTATGTGAGAAGGTGTAAAAAGTTGAGTATCATACCCAATCTCTTTTAAAGAGAAGTAAATATACCCTAACAACATTGAAAGCTGTGCAACCCTACCTTTACTACCAAATGAAATACTTTCCATACCTATCTTAAGCTCTGTTTGATGATAGTGTGTAATGAATTTTAATAGCTGTAATTTAGTATATAAAATTCTATCTTCTATTTGCATCTTTTTTGGTGGAGTTATTAAAGAGAATGTTTCAATTTTTTTATCATCTGTAAGCACAACTACTCCAGTATTAGTTGTGCTTTGGTCAATGCCTATGTAAGTCAATTTGTTGTCTTTGTAACAATACTTGCAAAAGCTGTACCTGCTGTGTTTCCTACTACTTTATTTATTAGCAACTTACCTTTTTTAGTATTTGTATTACTTGTGTAAGTTTTTTTATAATTTCCTGTAACATAATCTATAGTCTCAGTATCTAAAGTATTAGGGGCATAATTTTTAGTATCTGCTCTTTCCTCCACTATAGCTGTTTCTAAAGTGATGTCTGGTTTTACCATAATATTTGTTGGGGGAGCTGAAAGGTTGTTTGAAGAAATATCTATTTTATTAGTTTGTTCATTATATAAGAAATCTACTTCCTCTGCTGTTAAAGCCTTGTTAAAAACACGAACTTGGTCATATATATCTCCACTTGTTACATTTGTGTATGGGGCACACCCTATACCTACAACATTTCCCGAATTGCTTGTGCCTGTTACAGTAAAAGCAG